>Ga0326513_10000018_pt1 | contig 122559 bp, 151 predicted proteins | sample 2_2465_0518_D_FD_203654 | JGI IMG/M metagenome (GOLD analysis project Ga0326513, IMG submission 203654) | Bovine rumen microbial communities from UC Davis, California, United States - 2_2465_0518 | ecosystem: Host-associated > Mammals > Digestive system > Stomach > Rumen | place: USA...
TTTTATCTGCCCATATAGAAGATGGGTTAGCATCTTGTGTAACGCCTTGGAATACAAATGGTTCGGGCATTGATGCTTGATACAAGAATCCGATAACGAGGTATTTTGCATTAATTGGCGTTTTGACTATCTCATTGTGAATTTGCGTTACAGTGCCACCAGAATCGGATTCCTTACCGCTAATGAAATTATTATCTTCATCATAGAAAGCATACAGTCCTTGACTCCAAAAATGTTCAGTAGTAATCATTATCTTACTGTTTGGAACAATTTCTATATAACTACTGACTTTATTATTAGTGCTACTTGCATCTGTTATTGCTCCAGTCTCACCGTTAAGATATTTAGAATCAATCAGTGTGAAGCTGACTGCACTGTAACTTAACTGATCTTTTACTATGCCTATATTTTCTCCAACGGCTTTGGCATCAGCAGGCACATTTGCAAGTGTTAAAGTGTCATCAGTGATTATCGCATGTTTTTCAGAATATGCCTCAAAGATAGTTTTTGTAGTTCCGCTTTCAAGCATAATCTGGTCATTAAAAGATTGTTCACAAAATCTTATATAAACAGTACCTTCCGGGAGTGCAAATGTTGACCCATATCCCAAATAAGACAGAGAATCTTTGTGTGAATCATATACACAAACATGCCACATCGTAAATGCATTTCCATTGGTGTTACTCCAACAGTACACATTTGAAAATCCTTCAACGTTACAGTAATCGCTAATACTCCATCTGTTATCTTGTATAAGTTGACCATCCGATCCAAGATAATAACCAGTCGTAAAGTCACCATTTATATTGAATCTGTTTTTGCTATAAACAATTTTGGCAACTTCGTTTAAATCAGCCTTTAAGTCAGTGATTGCTTCTTCTCTCGCCTCCGTTTCTGCGGTCAGGGCGGATGTGTCCGCTTTGGCGGCAATCGCCGCCTGGAGGTTGGACTCTGCTGTTTGTCTAGCTGTGGCCTCTGTGGTAATGGCATCCCCAACCGCCTTTGCATCTGCCGCTTTACCTTCTTCAGCCAAAGTATTATCAATTAATACTTTAGTCGCGCCCACTGCGACATTATCTAATTTCTGTTTATCATCTTTAGTCATTAAGCCATCGGAAGTTGTAGAAACGGTGTCTGTCTTCTTCACAAAGATAGCGCTTGTCCTATCCCATAATCGTTGGACTGCATGGGTTAACGATGCAGTTTCAATAAAGTCTGCCATATAATCAGCCCTCCGTTCCTAATATTTCATCTAACTGTTCATCAATATCTGCTTGTACAGCCGCTTTCATTTCAGCTTTACTCCATAAAGCACTTAAATCTACAGTCTGCCCTAATGCATCCCATTCACTACCGTTCCAAGCATAATTCATACCATCCTTTTTAACATCCCATACGTCTCCCTGTTGAGGATCTGTTGGCAGTCCTTCATATAAAGCAACGCTGCCTTTATATTTGTAAACAGATGTTTGCATTACTTCCAAAGCCGCAGTTAACCGATTAATCAGACCTTGCGCATTTGCCAGTAACTCCGTGAGTGCCTGATAATCATTAGATGCTATAACTTCATCATCAGAATACACACTCTCAAGCACATAAATAATAAATGGCATAGAGCATAGCCGCGTTTCTTGATTTGCGTTATCTTCGTCTACAATAGATGCAACATCTATCTGTGCTTTGTGCCTGCCTGAAAAAGCAGTAACATTATCTGAAAGAATTACTTTTACTTTATCGTCTTCGATGGTAGACTGTACATAATAAAAGTTTCCTGCCGCACCAGCAATCTTTAGATAAGCTTTGTATTCAGAAGACGAGATGGGAATTGTTTGTCCATTATCCAGTAATGTGATTATAAGCTGATGTGTATCTTTACTATATTGTGGGATACGTACCACATTCATTTTTTCTTGTTTTACATCCACACTAAATTCATGCGTAATCATCATAATATCCTCACCTCACTTTCTAGAAACCAACTTTAATTGCTGGTGTATATGTTACAGTAATGTCGCATGCCTGATTTGCGGTAAATATATTTTTGGCATTATCATATGTGTTGAACACTCTTGGAAACATATAATTAAAATCAAGTGATAAATCATGAGAGGAGAGTGAAGAATCGATCAATAGATATTTACCATCTATTGTTAATACTTCATCGCCAGAACAATTCTCTACTGACATAACACGAGTGTCACGATCATTCTGTAACTCAAATGTTCCACCTGATTTTAAAGTGATCTCCATATTAGGAATGATATAACCTTCTTCATCTGATACACTTTCAATGACAAATTCTTCGTTCGCATTTACACTATAATTTAGTGTTACATCTTCTAAATATGCATAAGGAGCGTCTGCTGTAAATACTAACTGTAAACCAATAATAGAGCTTCCTGACATATACTGTTGGCTCGTAAAATAGCCATTCCAGTAAATGTCTTCATAGTCATCTGCAAGTATTTTGAATTTACAATATTGCGTTCTACGGCATAACCACTTTTGAATATTTGATATTTCATATGGAGTGAATCCTGGGTTAGACGCATTTTCATCTATACAAGGATTCTTACATATCTCAAATGTAGCACTAAAAGGAGCATCATAGGAAGAAGAAAACATATCATATATGTCACTGCTGGAAGACTTCGCAGTTGAAAAGACGGTGCTGGCACCAGATGGCACCGCACCGTCTTGCATTCCACTAAAAGATGTTAATATGCATCCAAAATCTGATAACCGTTTGCCATCAAATTCAAAATCTATTGCATACATATTTTACTCCTTGTCTAATACTTCTACCTCATCTTCAGAAACCTTTTCTGCTTCTTCTTTCTGTCCAAAAACAGCATCCAATACTAAATATTCTTTTGCAGACATCTTAATATTTTCATTTCCAAGTGCTTCCATATCAAGTGGCTTGAAATCAATATCAAGATCCGTATTCAGCATTTCCTGCCATTTAGGATAGAACTCTGCTGGGTTCTGAATTTTAATCTGAGTTTGTTCTTCATCTGCATAAACCACATTCCCATTTTCATCTTTTACAGCGTACTGATTAAGAAGTTCTGAGCGTTTCTTGTTAATAATTTCAAGTGGTTTTGCAAAAGCCTCAATATCTTTGGCAATACAAATAGCCATTTTCAATGAGATATCCGCATCTGCTAGTTTCGCTAAAATAGGTTCCAAATCTAATAGTCTAAAAGTTTTAATAGTCATTGTTTTGTTCTCCTTTTATTCTTTTTTATTGAATCGTTGCACATAGCAACTGTACACGTACTGCTACTTTTGCTGCCGCGCCATCACAATACCCCCACACACGTATTGCAGAATTACCGTTTACAGGATTAAAATACATTAATCGAATACGGCTAGATCCTTGACCGTCTGAAGAAGCATTAGCAAACTGTACTGTTGATACACCAAGTAGCCGATAACCCGATGACATGGATGGCGTAAACTCAGTATAAAATGTTGAGTTGGCATTTACAGAGATATTATCTTTTTCCATATAGATGTTTTGAATCGGAAGCTTACCATTAATATTGCCTTGTACTGTAAGGGTGGTATCATTATACTCCCAACCCGTTCTATCCAAAGCAGTGCCGCGCACATATACTTGATTAGCTTCTAATGAAATATAATCATCTGAGCCAATTGTCGCAGACGAGTATCCATACATATTAATATCTTCAGACGCATAAACATTTAATCCATAACTGCCTTCTACGTTTTCAATGTATGTAATCCCGCCAACATTATTATTTCCGACTTCAAAAATAAGTTCTGTGGCTGAATAGTCACTTTCATCACTATGTAAAATCAAAGTAGAACCGTTCACATAACACTCTCCGTTTTTCGTTACGTAGAATTTATTCGTGATAGATAATCCTTCATCACCAAAATATGATACTCCACTAGTCTTAAAACTATTCGAATTACCTTTATAAATTGAAGTATCCGTAACTTTCCAAGGCCCTATAGTACTGTTAGCTCCTGCCTTCAAGACGCCTGAAATATTCGCGCTATTGGCATAAACAACACCAGTATTACTGACTCCAAAATTGGCTCCTATGGCAAACCGTAAGTCACTATGAGAAGTACCATTAATCGATCTAGTAAAATTACCATTGGACAGGGTAATATAACCAGCAGTTGTTCCGCCCTTGGATCCTGAATATATACCGTACGAGTCTATAGTAAAGCCATTCGTTTTAGTTCCAAGATATCCACTGTTAGCCGTAATGGCACCGACAACCGACAATGTGCTACCATTATATGTCAATAAATCAGGACCGAAATTAAACGTCCCATTCGCATTGATCTTTACCTGATTACTCGTTCCCGCTGACAAATTACCACTACTGTCAATATAAATACCACTCGCACCAGCAGCGGATGTCTTAGACCCTGTAGACAGTGATGTGGCATTCACCGCACCAGTAAACGTAGCATTCCCGGAAGAATCTACTTTTACTTTTGCTGTTTTACCTTGTAGAATCTCAAAGATGTTACTGGCATTTGGATTGATTTTGACCGTTGCCGTACCGTTGGTAACATTAAGCCCATCACCATCCATTATCATACGATTGTCCGTTGCACCATCACCAGTGTATATCTTTAGATTTTGACCAAGAAATAATTTGCCAACAACAGTATTCGCAATTACACCATAATCGTCCACAAATTCTTTCGTTTCAGGGTCATAATAAGTAAATGCACCAATACCCGTACTGATCGTATCCCAATTATCCTGGGTAAGATACAAACCGTTGTTAATAATTTTTAGCTGATTATCTGTATAGGAATCACTAATTTCATCATAACCTCTGGCAACAATACCGCTAGAGTCATATACAATATCCTGAGACATTGGGTTGTTAACATAACGAACAGCGGTTGCATCCATACCAGCATTCATCCAATCCTGTACTCGTTTGGCAGCTGGTGCCTGTTGTCTGACTTGCTGTTGGAAAGCTGAATAAGATCCCGCCATTGACCCAGCTTGTTTTAGCACAGACTGAATGTCCGTAGCGCCTGACCATATTTCCTCAACTGTAGAAAACTCTACATTGATTGTCTGTAATTCTGCGAAGTTGATGGAATAAGAGAGTAACCGTAAATTATATAGCTTCTCATCCACCAACATATTAATCCAATTACCAACTTCAAAGTCATCCTTAATTGGAGCAAAAGCTGGTAATTGCAGTAAGTTGTTTAAACTGCCAGATACGTTATACTGCAAATGAGATAACTTATATAGCTCTTTCTGCGCGGCATCCAATAAATCACCCGCTCTACGCATCAGTTCATTGTTATCCAGATCATCTGAGATATAGTTGTCATTCTTATAGTTATCTTCTCTGCGATAATTACAGAATACCTTATATAGATCGTCTCCTAAGAATAGCTCAAAATCCAATATAACTTTGGTTACACTTCTGTAATAATTGATATCATCCAAAACATCCTGCAGATCAGCCAACTGTTTCTCTCTAAGGGCAATTTCTTCTTCGATTAACTTCAACCGATTATTATATAACTTATAATATAATTCATTGATACGATTACTGTTTTCAATAATAATCCCCATACTATCCTGATAAGATGGATAAACAATTTTGCTTAAAATATCCAGGCTATAATAATGCAGTCTTTCTTTAAAATCATCTGCCTCGTTGTCTTTAACAGACCCGTCAGGGTTTAAAGATGCTTGGTCAATATCTGTTAAATCGGTTAATGGCTTAACTTGGGCTTTGTTTCGTTGCGTAAGTTTTTCAATCTTTTGCTCAACGTATTTTGCCATGTCATAGTTAACTGTAATGGTTAACGTATCTGTATCTTTGGTGTTTATAGATTCATATTTTGTTCCCTTGTATTCAATTGTCTGGACTCGCAATTTACCTCTCCACGTACCAGATCCAGTATCCGTAGAAGCTGGTGTCCAGGTTGCCGCCATCGCTGGAGAAATAGTAACATCATATAAAGACGTATTGATTATGCACTTTGCACTTTGCAGTATTCCATTTTCTACTGTTGCTTGCGTAGAAGATTTAGGGTTAATCACTGCAATAGGAGATAAGTTACCAACTGTCAGTAACGCCATAGTATCATCCAGTGAAGTATTGTCTGTCACTACATCCGGGGTCATTGAATATTCATAAAAAGCCTTTAAGTCCAATGTATTATAATACAATGCTGCCAATGATTGATAACCCACATATTTAGTATTTAGTGGTTTATACTGTTCGGTGGTTTCTTCTTTAAAATTGCCATCAATAAAATCAATTAAAGCATCATATTTACTTTTCTGTTGATTGGAAAAAGTATAGATGCCTTTCTGCGAATCCTCATCACCATAATAGTATTTGTCATACTCTTCATTATATTCATCAATCTTGCTTACAAGTTCAGGCGGCATTTCTACTTTATTCTCTTCCGAAAATTGGAAAATATATTGGCTTCCATTTGGATTCTGATTCATCACAGCTGCATCAAAATCATCATCTCCACCAGATACTTTTAAGCAATTAATCAATGAATCTTTGTTAGAGGAAACTTGCGCAGAGTTTGATAAATTATCTTTTGATACAACAATCTTTGTAAATTTACCATACCCCTCAGTGATATCTTTTGAACCACATATCGGGCATTGATGATGAAAATCTCCTCTATAACGAGTATTGATATTTCGGTCCGCTTTCATTTGCAACCGATAGTCGCAATTATCGTTATTACATACACTGTACAAATCATAAGCAGATATAGTACGCCGTTTGGAGTTAATATCAAAATACACATGATACTGATCAGCAATATCACCAGTCAATACACTATACACATCTTTGTCATCCCAAGAAAACTGATACCATTCAGTTAACTGTTGTAAGGTGTCATCAACATGACCGATTGAGTAATTGGGTAACTTATCCAATACGCGATGTAATAATGATACGTGTTTCATCTTACGATATGCCGTACTGGCCTTTGTATATAGATCCACCGCTGCGGCGTAGCCATCAGAATTAGGGTCCGTAGACTCCAACGCTTCCTCAGCAGCATCCAACTGGTTTTTATATTCACTGAGATTACGATAGAAGATGGTATGATATTCAGCACTCCAATCTTCATCGTTTTCCATTTCTTCCTCTGTGTTCACTTCGTAATTATAAATAATAGTATGTGATAACTCAGATTCACCACGAGAAGTGGCAGTTATAGTTTTATAAACTCCACTGGTATCTTCATTTACTGTTACTTCCATTTCAAAGTAACCATCATCTCCCAACTCAGGGACAAATAAATCATTATAATCATTTATCCGATCCCAGATTTGGTTATTATTATTTAGTTCTTTAAAAACCTTAAGAGATACTTCATCTGCACCATTAAAGTTCCGCTTATAATTAACATCACGGGCTTTAATTGATCCTAAAGCGGCATTATCTTTACGGACTATTACAAATGAAAAATCATCTATTTGGTTGTTTTGATTAAATGATAAAACTGCCATGTCTCCTCCTTTCTATATCACTATAGTTTAATATCAAACCCTTAGATTATTGGCAAAAGGTTGTTTGTTTGCCAATAATCTAAGAGCTTGAGATAACCCCAAGCTCTTTGTATTAGTTATATTTGAATTTACTCATTGAGTTACGACCCATAGCTGCTCCAAGTGTCATCTCTTGAAGTGCATTCTGGAATTGAGTATCCGCAACCAGTGCCGTCTTAAACTGCTCATAATCCTTAACACCCGACAGATTAAATACAAAGCTGATATCTCCAACCGTATTCTGTACCTGTGAAGTGTTGTTAGAAATAATGGGCTGAGCCATAGATTCACTGATCATCTTAGGAATATTCATCTGAGCAATCTTCCAAAGATTCTCAGTCATAGCGTTGGTAAACACTTTATCACCCGCATCCAAACGAGTTAAGACTGCTCCGTCTGATTTACGATAAATCAATTCCTGGCCATCCTCTTGAGTATAAGCTGTTTGAGAATGAGTTATGTTACGAGATCCACTAGCATAACCAGCCACACCAAGCATACCTTCTAAATCATTAGCTGATTTCTCAAGGAAGTTCTGCTTCTTTTTAGGCACATAGACCACATGACCAGTGTTGAAGTTCTTCCACACTGACACAGTTTTACTGGTCATTATCTTCCGGTAACCCTGAGCCGCCAACATAGCTTCAGTACTCTGTTTGGCATTAGATCCAGCAGAAGTACCCGCACCCGTATTTGTACCGCCTGTATTACCCGTGTTATTCTTCTTAGCGGTTTCTTCAGCCAACCTTCGCTGGCGTTCGGCCTCTTCATCTTCTTGTCTCTTATGAGCAGCTGCTTCTTCAGCCGCTTTCTTAGCCGCTTCTTCAGCTTCTTTCTTCTTACGAGCTGCTTCAGCTTCTTCATCCGCTTGCTTCTGTAAAGCATTAACAGTAGAACGAGCCTGCTCTAAAGCATCCTTGAAGTCTTGAGAGACCAGTTTCTTTTGAGCATCCGTTAAATTCGCAAATGATTTTTCAATACTGGCGATGCTGTCCTTATCCTGTAAAGTAATCTTTGAGGGATTAATGCCTTGCATCATTGCCTCTACGGTATTTGCAGCTTGCTGGTCCATTTGTGTTTTAATCAGCGCATCAAACTTATCCAGAATCAAATCAAGGTCTTTATGCAACGTACCCTCTGTTCCCAGAGCAGACTTTAATTCTGGAGTGATTGTACCATCAATTGCAGATAAAGTAGTAACCGTATCTGTAATGTTCGTACCAGCAGTCGTTACATGGTCACCCAAATGCTGAACATCATCGCTGAGTTCTGCCTTGGCATCCATGATTACCAGATCCCGTTGCTTCATATAAGAATCGATCCACTCCTCAAAGTTAGAAGATAAGTCGTCTAACATTTGCTGAGAATCAGATAGATATTTTTCATACTGTTGATCAGACCGATTGTCTCTGGCTTCTTTCAGATCTGCACGAAGTTTCTGAATCCTGGCAACCGCCTCTTCAGAGGTATTACCCTCATACGCCGCTAATTGCCGTTCTAACTTCGTAATATTCTGAGTAGATTCTGAAATCTGCTTTTGATAATCATATGCTTCTTTCTCGGCATTCTTAAGTTCTTTGTATTTACTGATCGTCTTATTGAGATAGGAGAGTTGTGCCTCATAACCCTGTCTCATCAAATCAATAATTGCCTGCTTTTCAGACTCAGCAGCTTCCATTGAAGCATATCTGGCATCAATTAACTCATAAATTCTATCTTGGATATTTTTATCAGTTGCATCGTATTCACCAGATTCAATCTTCTTATATACGTCTGCTAACTCATCACCATACTTTTTGGCTTCGGCAATATAATATTCAAATGAGGTATTCCGCAGATCCAAAGCGGCCATACCATATTTAGTAATACCACCTTTATTGTCTGTGTCAAAGAATTCTTCATTTTGGATCATATTCAGGTAATGATCAATCTCTGTCTGCAACCGCTTGACACGAGCCATACCATCATCAAACTTTGTCCAATCCAACTCACGAATAGAGTTGGAGAGTTCTTTGATATCAGTTGTCAGCTCATTGATTTCGTTAACAATGCCGTTAATAACATCCTGAGCCTGATACCATTCTGTATCACCGACACGAATCTCATTATTAGCTACTGCTTTCGCCAGCGAAGCCTGAGCATCAATGTAGTTCTGCTGTAAGACTGCAAGGTTACGAGTGTCCATCTGAATCTGGTCAGTATAATCTTCAACATTCGTATAATGCCCATGTACGCCAGCACGATTAATCATCGCCTGGGACACTGTATTGTGCTGATTATTGGCCTGACGGTCATTCTCACCCTGAGTCTTAATATTATTGACTTGTTGTAAAGCACGAGTAGCATTCTGCTGACGAATCGTTTCTGCATCAATCTTTTGCTGAGCCTCCGCCTGACGACGATGCTCAATAGCCTCGTTGTAATTGTAGCAAGCTTGATAGAACGCGAGGTCTACATAACCCTTCTCATAACCTTCGGCTAATTTACCAAGGCGAGTCGCGCCGATAGCTTCCCCTTTATTTACATTGTCAATTGCTTGTTGCATATAAACAGCATAAGGATTGTTTTTCGGCACAGAAGCAGCTTTTATAGGTCGCGCATAGGTTTCTACGGCATTTCTATAGAAATCCACTTCTTCCTGATTCGATTGCAGAATCTTCTTCGTTGTGTCAATTTGCTTTTGAATCAAAGCATTCTGCGCTTTGAAACCAATAGCATTTTCTAGCTGATTATCAAAATAAGAAATATCATTATTTGCGGCTTCTTCGGCGTTCGCATAAGTCTGAGACTGCAAATTGAAATATTCCGTCTGATTCGTTGCATAATTTAATGCCTCTTCCATTCTGGCGGTTTCCAGGTTTTCTACGCCTTGGTTGTAAGCATATAGCTTGGCGTAAACATTTGGATTATTATTCGCAATCGTTTTTAAGATATCATCTGGTATTTGTTTATTCTGATCAATATAAGATTTGGCAGAATCTAAAGCCTTCTTATAATCGCCGCTAGCCTTTGTCTGCTTCTTTAAAATAGCTTGAGCGTCTTTTGCATATCCTTGTAAAGAAGATGCATTTCTAGTTGTAGCTAATGCATAAGCCTTATTGGATTCTTGCGTTTTAGTCTGGCTCAAATTTACACGAGAATTCGAATTAGCATAAATGTTATCATTTTTGGCTTCGAAGTATCCTGTACCGACAGTGGTAACGTTAGAAATATCTTCAATACTCGCATCACGTTCTGCATCATGAACTTCTTTAACAGCTTTAACTTGATCACGAAGTTGTTCGTTTAACTCTTGAATAGCCTTTTTAGCTTCGTAGCCTTTGTTGTACCATTCAGAGTATACATCAATAACCTCACGAACCTTTTCGCTGTATTTCTTAATATCATTAGGACCGATTTTACCTTCAGCAACATTTTTTTTAATTTCTTCAGCCTGAGCTTTGGTCACTAGGCCAGCTTTAATAGCCGCGTTCATTTGTTTATCAGCAAAATCAAAATAGTGCTGTCCACCAGTATTTTCATTTGCGATTTGCTGATAAATAGCAGACATAGCTCGATTACGGCTTTCTTCGGCGGTATTATAAACACCACGATCTAATAACGACTCCGCTTTATCAGTCCATTTATCAATATTGTCAGTCCAACGACCAATTTTAACTTCGATCCAGTCAACTAAGTTTTCAAGCTCTTCTTTGAATTTATCTAATGCAGATTTCTTTTTGCTCTTCTTCTTGGACTTTCCTTTTGATTTACTCTTGGATTTAGTGGATTTTTTCTTCTTAGAAGAACTAGAATCTGAAGTATCGGTTTTTGGTACATATGTAGTTTTCTTCGCTGATACACCATCAGGATACGCTGTACCACCAGTACCGAACGCCCATGCTCTACCACGAGTATTAGTATAGCCATTATTTAACAGATCCTCTGTTTGGTCGGCGTTAAAGATAATGTCACCTTTCCGCACGTCCCTAAATTCAGGACCACTTTCACCTAGAAGTTCCCAATGGCTGCCACGAACACGCATTTCAGGGCCAAGTTCTCCAACAAGAGCCGTTTCTGTTTTCTTCGCGCCAATGTTGCCTTGTGCAAACGCAGCAGTACCCATCCAACTGCCAGTACCATCACCACCACCAGTTGAACCAGATCCGCCAGAAGATACTGACGGAGCACTAACTTTCTTGTTTGATAAAGAAGAGAGTGTTGATGAAACTTGTCTAATTTTCCTGAGCAATATATCTACAGTTGAAGTGACCCCACTAAATATAGAGCTATCTAATCTTGACTTGTTGGCTTCAGCAATCGCTCCGGGGATATTCTTGGTTTGAGTAATGACTTTCTTTACGCCACTTTCTGCTTTAGGGGCACCCAAGTCACCGATCTTAGCATTGGCTTTGATCTTGTCAGCACTATCGCCAACTTCCAAAAGGTTCTTTTTAGTATTCGCAAGATCTGAGTCAGCTTTTTTGGTCTCTGCTTTTGCTTCCAGTACTACCTGTTTAGCTTTGCTAGGACCAGATTTAGTAAAGACTGGTGTAGTAGTAGACATTGTTGATTCTACTTTTGCTTTGATTTTAGGAGCTGCTTTAGCGACCTGCTTGTTGGTATTTGTTATTTTGCTACCAAGCGGGTTGCCTTGTGCATCGACATATGTTATTTTAACTCGACCGTCGATTTTCTTAATCGCTTCTTCAACTTGGGCAGTACCTTCAGCTAATGACTCCTGATTAAAGATGACTTTGATCTGAGCAGCCCCGTCATCACCGGTAGAAGAGTCAATTATTTGTTGTACTTTATCTATTTCTGCATCAATATCTTCTGCATACAGGTTTACACCAAGTTGCATTGCATATTGATAGCCAGAATCTTTGTTTTGCTGTAATGCTTTTTGATACAACTGCTCAACTACCTGACGCTGAGCAACAGATGCCTCATTGGTAACATTGCCTTGCAAAGTATTAATATAATTCAGATTATTCTGAGCTTCATGCAACTGTTGCAAAGTCTTGACAAAATCTGCAAAACCTTTGTCTTCAAACTGGCTAGTATCAACAGACATGATCCATGGTTCTTCAAGCTCCTGTTTACTGATCAGAACATGAGCCATAGCAGTGTTAATATCCGATATTGCTGTTTGAACTTCTTCAGTTTGAACCTTAGGGCTGGATTCAAGTTCAGCTTTCATGCCAACCAATTCGCTCATCTTAGCATTTGCTTCATCCACACCACTAAAGACAATTGGAATTTCTTCTAGATGCTGCTGACTGCCCGCACGAGCTAATCCGGCATTGATACCACCAGTTAATTCATTCAGTTGATCAGAAGATGTGATTTTACTTTCTGCAGCTTGCAGAGCAAGGAGTCTTTGCTCAGACTGTTCAAGTAATTGGTTATAATATTCCCAAGTCGCAGTATGTTCCTGATTATTCTTTTTTAATTCTTCAATCTTTGCTTTCATCCGCTCAACGGATGCTTCAGCTTCTTCCACATTAGTGGAGTTTTCTCCACCTTTCAGGAAGTCGCCAATACCCGCTTCACTGAATTGCTCCAGGAAGATCTGCATCATGTCGTCAGTCATAATGAAGTCTTCACCAAACTTTTCTTTGAAGTGTTCAGACATCATCATGGCTAACTCATCGATATTCTTAAAGATCATTCCGCCATCTTCAGTAAACCAATCTGTGAGACCATTCTCTTTCAAAACAGATTCGATCTCATCATACATGGCAAACGCACCAGAAGCGTCTTCAGTAAAGAACTTCTTAGAGAACTTTTGGATCATGTCATAATAATCCGCAGCTCCACCTAATCCGAAGTCTTTGTCTCCAACAAACATTCTGGTAAATGCTTCAAAGTCATCGTTACCCCAGAAACCTTTGTCGTAAAGATCTTTATAAGTTTCCATCCAACCTTGGATGCTCTTATAGCGGTCACCATAATCTCCAGATGAAACAGCAGCTTGCCAATCAGCATAAGAATTGGCAGTAGCTTTATATGCACCTTGTAATTCTTGTAGGGCATTGATATTATCAACAATCGCATCTTGAGCATTGATACGTTCTTGAATAGAATTATATAAAGTACGAGCTTCGTCTGACTCTGTATCACCCAAATTGTGATACTCATCAGTTAATTCTTTGATTTTTGCTTGGTTCTTATCATACTGTTCTTTTAACTCATCATACTTAGCCGCAATATCGGTTCTCAGATTTTCACGTTCTAATTGAGATAACCGTCTAGTCTCTTTCGTGTCAAGCTGTAAACCAGATGCAGTAGCAACTAAAGCATCTTTATATTGAGCGTTTGCAGTTGTTAATTTGTTATAGGTATCAGCAGTAACGTTGCCAGTAGAAGTCTGTTCTTTCAGAGCAGTAGTGAGAGCAGATGTAGAATCTGTCACAGATTTTAACTGCGTTTCAGTAGCCTCTTTCCATGCGGAAAAACTGTTTTGCATACCAGTAGCAGTATCGTCTACAATATACCCTAATTCAGATAGGAGAGTAATAGTTTCTTGAATAGCATTATTCGTATCAACAATACCATACTGCGAAGCCATTTGAGATAGGGCTTTAATTGACTGTTGTGAAGCAGTCAATCCATCTGTATCCCACTCTACATTAGATAGAGACAATACAGTTTCATCACCGATATCTTGAACCAGTGAAGCATATTTTTCCTGCAGTGAAGTCTTAAACTGGTCTGTAAAGAAATTCTTTTGATTAAAACCAAGCACCTCTGCAACAGACATATCTTGGAGCGTCTGCCGAAGATTAATGCCTAGATTTTCTGCAATTGCACCAGCTTGGCTGTTTACTAAGCTATTAATCCTGTCATTAATACGACTCTGTGTATCAAGTACATCTAAGTTGCGTGATAGACTCTCCCAGTTTTCCTCCGTTAAGCCCATTTCCTGACGGAACTGGCTCATACGGGTTTCCATGATATTAAAATAATCAGTCGCTTTAATTTCTTTAAGGTCAGGATTGAAAATAGAATCCATTAAAGTAGCTATGCTATCTTCACCTGACAAGTCGGTACTTTGTAGCTGAAATAGCATATCTTCAAATTTAGTACTGCTAATATCATCCATCAAAGTAGATAAGTTCTCAAGATTCTGAATGGCATTAATTAATGTCTCGTCTTCTGTATCAATACTAGAAACAAGAAGAGCATAATTCTGTTTTAACTCGTCTCTGGCAGTGGTTAGCTGATTGGTGACGTCTTCCAGTTCTTGAAGCAATTCTTGTGCATAAGGATCTGATGAAAAATCGTATATAGAACTAGAACCCTGTTCAACCCAACTATTGGTCATAATATCCCAATAGCCAGCTCCGTCAATTGTTGTTTTCTGCCCATCCTTAGCTCTTAAATCAGCTATTTCTTTTTCCAATTGCTGTTGCCGATCTACTAAAGAACGAGTAGAAGAATTGCCAGTATGGTTCCCATTCAGTATACCGCCAATATGCTCATCTGTATTGCCCGTCTGACGATCAATGTTCTCTCTCGCCTGTTCTCTAAGACTTTCTTGTTTAGCTAAGGTTAATTGCTTATATTGCTCAATCTGATCCTTAATTACATCAGTATTAGCAATAATGGCATCACCTTCATCTGTATAACCCGTAATAAGTACCGGGAACTGATCAGCAATTTGCTGACGAACTTGATAGTATTCAGATGAACCAACCTCGGCTGCTTCATATTTATCAAGCAATGCCTGAAGAGAGTCTGCGTTATTTTGATATGATTTGATTTCATCTTGAATGGCTTCGGTTTTTTTACGATCTGTAGCGAGAAGTTGCTGATTACGTTTGATGATAGCATCAGAACTAGTGTTTACTGCTTCAAATGCTTTGACCAAACCATAGATAACTACGGCCCCAGCTGCAATGCCAGCGAATAAAGCACCCCATGTAATACCCAAACCAGCAGTTGTTTCGGTCACGGTACGAGTGATTGCTTTACCAGAAGCATCTACCATTCCAGTTGCTTGTTCAAAAACTTTTGTGGTAGCGCCAACTTCTTTGCCTAGACTTTGGAATGCAGAGCCTAAGAGGGTGGCAACTTTCATGTTATTCTTACCGCTCTTTAACAGTACTCCGTATACTGCAATCAGCGCCGTCGCAGCGGTGGGAAGCAAACCAAAGTTATTAACAAGATCAAGAGTTGCCGATCCTAAATCAATAAAGAAATTGATTACATCTCGATTGGCAGTTTGCGCCCAGGCTTGCTGCCATTTATTTTGAATCTCAGCGAGATGGCCTGAGATAGAGTCTTTATATTTCTGTAATTCTTCTTCAGCAGATCCAAAAGAATCTTGTGAAGATTCGTAAACTGAACGTAGTACATCAGGTGATTGAAGGACGGATGCGACTACGTTGGCACGGTTTTTTCCCGCCAGCGTTTCAAGCAAGCCTTGCGACCTGTTCGTGCCATATTTTTTATCAGTTTCTACAATTTCTTCAAATACATCTGCGATATCCTGCAATATTTCGTAGGTGCTTCGGAAATTTCCATTTTCATCTAATATATCAACGCCTTTGAAATCATTCGAGGCGACTGCAGTATAATCTTTAATAATCTGTCGAGATTTAGCTTCAGTTTGAACAACAAAATCATCAACATCTTCTCCTAATTCAGCTAACTGATCTTTTGCTTCTTGCGTGCCAACAATACGCAACGCAACTGTTCTAAACGCATTGCCCACTTTATTTGGGTCTTGAATAATTTGATTACCAGCAGTAATTAATGCAATACTCTCATCAATATCATTATTAGCAGTACGAAGAGTAGCAGCTGAGTTCTGCAAAGCTGTAGCTAATCCTTCGGTGGAAATTGAAAAGTTGTTACCGATATTATTTAATTTATCAAGAATATCTTCTTGCGATAAATCATCATAAGCGGCACTCATTGCAATTAAAGCATCGGTAGCTTCACTGATATCACTAAATTCAGATACATTTAACAGGACAGAAGCATTTTTAGCAGACCGTTGGGCCTGATCCAAAGATTGCCCTAAGCGCATAAAATCTGCTGTACTTTGCTGAATAACCAGACCAGTTGTACCAGCAGCGTTTGCTATGTCGTAACTAGCAGTTTGGAATTCTTTCAGGCGAGAGAGTGGTTCTTCAGATACTTTTGCCATTTCAGTAAGAGCGTCATCTAGATCATGGATAATTTGGAAGCCTTGCTTTAATTCATTCCATAAAGTCCTTAGACTAACATAAGATGCTAAATAGGCACCAATTTCTCTCAATTTTCCAACCAAATGAGTAGAAAATGTATCGCCGGTTTTATTTGCACGTATTAGCTCTTCTTCCAAACGATTAACTTGTGCAGTAGCTTGATCTAATGTCGCTTGATTAACATGATCTAACCCCACTCGGATCTGCTCTAATTGTTGACGCATATCGTTACCCATTTTAGGGTTGCTTTGAATGATTCGACTAATGCGCGATTGCAAACTTGTAATATCACGTTCTGACGCAGCTATTTTATCAGTATTTTGTAAGGATTTATTTAATTCTTCAACACGGTTGCATAATTGAGTTACTTCTTCTAATTCCTGTGGATTTGTAATGTCAATTCCTTGCCGTACTTTTTCTTGAATAGCGGTTATTGTGTTGTTTAAATCCAATAAATCAGTACGATACTGAGTGAGAGATTCAGGCGTCACGCGATTTGTATCTAACAGGTGTTGGTAAGAACCTGTTTTCTTAGAATAATCATTCGCATATTTATTCAAAGCATTAGAATATTTACTCTGGGTAGCCTGAATTGTCCGTTGTATTTGTTTTTGTAATTTAGGGTCAAAATCTTCAAATGCTCGGCTCTCAACTATTTCAAAACGTTGTTGCAATTTTTCTGTCATTGACTGCAAAGCTGCTTGTAAATTTGATCCACCACCTTTTATGCCATTTACGCCTATAGACCCAATTTCTTTTAATAAATTTTGTTCTTGCTCGTATACACTCGTTATATTATGTTTATGTTGTTCTGCCGCAGCTTTCTCTTTGTCTTTTTGTTGCTGCTCTTGCTCTTTTTTTGCAGTTTCTTGAGCAGCTGATTGTACAGCAAGTTGTTGCTCTTGTGCTACTTTTTGACGTTTCTCCAGCTCATTCTGTTCTTTCTGAGCCTGGGCAGCTTGTTTTTCTAATTCAATACTTTCCCGAATATTCGCTAATCTTTGTTTTAAAGCTTCTTCTATTTCCTGTAAAGTTTGTTGTTGTTCTGCAGAAAATTGCTCGAATCCACTAGATAATTGTTTGTTTACTTCTTTTAAATCTTCATACAAAGATGGGTCATTTTTAGACTGTTTTTCACGTTTTTCTAACAAAGCATATTTTTTACGTAAATTTTTTTCATAAGTGTCATACTGCTTTTGTTGATCTTGCTGGAGTCTTGACTCTTTTGCTACACTGTTTTCTACAGGTTTTTCACCAACCACACGGTTCATAAAAGCAGATTTTTTGTTAAAATCATACTGGTATCTATAAGTAACAGTCCTTAACACTCCCTCTACTTTTTCTTCGGTCTGATATACATACTCCGCTAAATGATTTGCAGCATCATATGCCTCTTGTAATTTAGACCAAATATCTTGATTAATAGTGCCGTTAGCAACATCCGCATCAAATTTCGCTCGTATGGCAACATCGGCTTCTTTACGCTCTAAATCACTAATGCCTTCTTTCTGTTTTCTTCCAACTTTTGAGGGTGCAGATGTATTACTTTGTTTAGAAGATTCTTTTGCTTTATTCGCGTTTCCCGCGATTTCTTTCGTCGCCGTTGCAATATTTGTGAAGTTTATACCTTGCAATTGAGAGTATTGTGTAATAATATTCGTTAACTGCCCATTAATATCAGATAATGCTTTATGTAATAACGATAAAACGCCTATTTCCGAATATACAGAATTAGAAACAATTCCCGCTTCAGCAATAAATAAATTATTTTTTGTTGTAATTAGTTGATTGACTTCGCTTAGTTGTTTACGTAAAGACGATAAATCCACATTTTCATGCTGTATATTTGCTTCATTAGTAGGCTCAGGCGGATTAACAATAGTTTCTCCATTGTCTCCTTTAGAAAAAATCTCCTTTAATCCTAGAGAAGATGCGGTTAAATTTGCAATTGTTTCCAAACGATCAATTAGAGTATTTAATTGGTCACTAACGGCAGTCAAATCCATTTGACTGCCGTTAAACAGCGATGACAATGCTTGCTCAGACTCTTTAGTCTCTTCTTGCATTTTATCAGAAGCGGCAGCGATAATTTGCATTGCTTCAGCATATCTGCTTTCGAAACTACTGATATCCACACCCGCTTGACGAGCGGCTTCAGAAAGCGCATTATACTGTTCTGTTTCCAGATCTAACCCAACTTGAGAACTTTTTTTATAAGCACTATGGCCACGCACAGTGTCTGCAAATTGCCAATATTGCCCAATTACGGGAGTCCGTGCTTTTGAGTTACCTAAAGTTTGAAATAAATCGTCATTAATATTAGCTATTAAAGAAGTTGCCTTTTTATTATATTGGGCCATCGGATTCCCAATAGTATTGGCTTTTGTACCAACGGATAAATTGAAAACAGGAGCTTGCATAATTTGTTGCAATGCCTGTGCGCTTTCTTTTATTTCTGTTATAACAAGCTGAAGATTTTTAAATTGATTAATTAAATTATTAGCTTCATCTCCATCATCTATTTGCCCTATTACCTGCGTAAAAGACTGGACATTTGAAACCAACGTCTGTAGCAAAGTAATTAGTACTTGGAAGCCTTCGGCATAATCTCCAGTCATATCACTAGCATTAAAATTTAATGCTGCCTCTTCCAACTTATTTTGTAAGAAATCAATTTGATTGGCGTATGCTTTATAAGATTCCGCAGACTGATTTGACCATTCTATAAATTTTTGTTTGTCATCGTTGTCTCCACGCTCGTCTGCTGTAACGGCTCGATCATACCAATAATCTGTACTTTCTAAAGCTTCATCTCGTTTCTGCTTTAACTCATCCAGTTTTTCACCCAAAGCTTGAACATCATCCAAAATATCATCAAATTCCCACTGAAATTCAAATTCATTAAATTCACGCTCTGCTTCTAATAATTTTTGGATTTCGTCTCTGGTGCGACGAGCCATTTTTTCTTGTTTTTCAAAATCGCCATCACTAGGCACACTCCCAGAACCATCTCCACTCTCGTTATGATTATGGGCTGAAGTACGAGTATCATTTTGACCAATAGATTCCAATACTTCTTTTAGAGATAAAGCAGTTGTATGCGCTTGCTCTAAAGAATCATTCAATCCCTCAAAGCCAGACATGTCTAATCCCTGTGCCTTTAAACTATCTAAGACTTCAAACATCTTAGAAAAATTATCTATAGTTTCAGGGAAAGCTCCTTTTAAGCTATTATTAAAGCCATCATATGTTGAACGTAATTCTTGAACAAAATTGGCAACTTCATCACTTATTGTTGACAAGTTACCGCCACGAGCCTCAAAAGCATTTGCCCGCCTCCACAACTCACTAACATTTTTATCACGGAAAAACTGTTCTCCAGTAATTTTCCCTGTTTTCCAATCCGATAATAATTCTTTTTTTTCAAGGATCTGATTCCATGCTTGAATAACATGCTCTGACCCATTAGTTAAGTTTTCATAAAACTTTTGGGGGTTCATCTTCTTTATTTGTTTGATACCAGCTACTTGAGTCAAAAATGCATTTAAATTTTGAGTAGCTTTTTCTAAATCAGATGTATTAATATCAAATTCAACTTTCATTTTTTTGTTTTTGCTAAGTTGCTCCATACCCTCAGATAAAGTTTTAGTAGAAGCTTGCAAACGTTCTATGGTGTCTATTGCTGCTTGGACACTCTCATCTAAAGAATAATCATCTTTTGGCATTTTTTCACCCCCTCTGGCTAAATGTATCTTTTAATATTAGTTTGATTAATTAATGAAACTAAACCAGGATAAAATATACTATTAAAAATTTGATTAGGACGTTTTTGATATTGTGTATGAAAACTTTGTATCATAGATAATATAGGTTGAGACCACGCCGTTTCACCAGCCCATACCCCTGGTACTTTAACAGCATGCCAATAAGGGACGCCCACGTTTGGATGGTTTGGGCCTTTTTGTGCTCCTCCATGAGCGCCTCTCATAAAAGCTAAATAATATATATCTTCAGATGGTGCTCTATGAGTTCCGTGCATAAATTGCGGCCCATATAGCACAGATACCCCATATTTGCCCGAAGATACTATCTTATATGCATTATACAAATCATAAGTACGATGATAAACATGTCCATTTTTACTAGTCTTCCGTGACCCTGGTTTATAAGCATTATAATATTCTTCAATGCATCTATGATACCCCTCATTTAACTCCGACCGCATTTGACGAATAGTCGTCTTGACCGAATTTTCAATTAAATCATTACTATGATCTGCTATATATTGTAAGCCATTTGAGAAATCTTGCATCGCTCTTAACAACCTACGCGGAGTTAAATCTATTGTTAAATCTATATGTTGCCGCATGGCTTCTCCTTTATTTGTTGTTATTCAGATATCATTACTTTTTGCATAATATCCGAAAATAGTTCTTGCATCTCACTTATATTTAAAGTATCTATATTAATCCCATCAAATATATCATTTATCCCTTTGATCAATCCTTTATACACGGCGTTTGTAATATTATTAATATCCATTTGCCTCATCCCGTAATTTCTATCAAAATCATCTTTTGCCATACTTAACATAATATCAAAGTCATCCTTGTCACTTGGCATAGCTTCTACAATGATGTCCAATAAACGATTTTGATTTAAAATATCAAACGTAATATTAAATGTATCACTGGGAACATCCAATTTTGTATATAAAGCTAAAATCGTGGCAATATACAGTTGATATTGTTTTGCTCCGTTATAATGGATATTTCCATTTTTATCAAAACTTGAATTTTCAATAATTTGATTAGCATAAACAAATTTTTCGTTATATGGCACATAATAATCATTATTTCGCACTACACTTTGGATAAGGGCTTCTTTCGCTTTATCAGATGCCATTTTACTATATTTATTTACAAAATCTGCAATAGAAATTTTGTCCCCATTAGTATTAGGAGACTCTACGTTTTCTCTGTTCAAATTCAGAATCTTTTCTTCACTCATATCAATATCCTCCTATTTTCTCCAGTCTCTAATCATAAATGATTTCGATTTCTGTTCGTGGATTCTCTTTATCATATGCCGTCTTAAGAGTTAAGCTATGAAGATGTTTTTCATCATCATCAACAATAAAACCTGCTTCGGTGAAAGAATCCAATAAAAATTTCGGAACCTGATTATCTACATCATGTCGTCTTTTTGAATTAAAATAGACAGTTTCAACAATGTCGAAACTGTCTAACTTCATATCTTTATATCCCAGGATAGTAAGCCACCAAACCCCAAAATCTTTCCATTTTTGTTTTAATGCATTCATCTGAATCCTCGGTAAAATACACCAAGTATTAATTGATGGATGGTATGGATGTTCGATTGGTTTCTTTTTAGCTTTTGGATGCAATTTGAAATAATAATCTGTATATTGATCAAGAACAACTTGATCCAACACTAATTTAATTGTTTTCATATTTCTTTACCAAATCTCTCCAACTAGATTTACCCAACTGATGACTGGCTCTTCTTCATTCCGGTCCATCTGCAAATCGTCTACCCGCATATCACAAGGAATATTCAGCACCATACTCTTATATCCCGACGCGTCATTAAAATCCAAATCCGTAATTCTGCCTATAAGCTTGATTTGACAAATTCTATTAGAGCGAGAGCCAGCAACATTGATTAACTCTGGAGATATCCCATAATAGTAAAATGAAAAATGCGATTCTTCACATACATGGTCACACTCTAAACTCCAATCATCTTGTAACATTTTGATAGTAATTGGCTTATTCATACCATTTACAGTTAACACCACTTGTTCAATATCCATATGATAATTACTGCCATTTAATTCGCTGCTTAAAATCTTCATATCCGTTTTCTCCTTATTATTTAATTATCTTCCTCAATTAGTTCGTATGTAACATCTAAAGGAAGTATTATAGTCTGCATATCATAATCATGCGTATCATGATAATAGTTGCGTTGTACCCATTGAGCTGCTTTCAGCTTTTCAGTTTTTGTTGCACCCTCTATATCCTTAATAAAAGTATATTTTGCTTCTCCTAATGTTTTATGCAAATACATAGTGGGAGAGGAGAGAGCCGCAATTACATACTTTCTACATTTCTTTTCTAAATGCTTAATTTCCATGGTCTACCTCTATTTCAATTCATAATTATCCCATTTTCGTTTTAATTCATTCGCGTCTTTCCTTAAAAACACATAAACAATAATATCTTCTCCGTCATTATTAATTGACGGATAAATATCAATAGGAAAGCACCTATATTTCATAAAGCGTTTTGCTTGTTCTGGGTTAATTATTCTATAAACTTCTTTCGTATTATAATCACGAGGTTGCAGATTTGATTTAATTTTCATGTTCATCACCGTCCTCGTTTATTTGCAATTCATTACCAAAACTATCCCAACCAAAACGAATTCTTCTGGCATACATCTCTAACCTCGTCGCATTAGGATACAAATGCTCAATCATTTGGTAACTGATCAAAGGTTTCCTGCTATGAACAGTATTTTGTTCTTTAATAACCGAAGCATATTTACCTTGAACCGCCTTTGCCGCCGATATAAATTTACCCTTATACATATATAGTAAGTATTCATGAGTAAATCGAATATCAAATGATGGGGCCTGTCCTCGGCCTTTGTCCCAAATGATACGAGTATGTAATTTCCATCCGCACTCTTCTGCTATACGTTGGGCTTCCACTAAAAATTTATCTGTAGCCCATAAAAATAATATGGCATTATCAGTAGTATGCTCGGTAGCAAGTACCAAATGCTCTTTTATTCCATCCAATGTCATGGTTGGATAATCTAATGGTTTGCCGCTTGAATTTGGTCTGGCTTTTTTCTTACCGCCTTTAGCTTGGGGCCAGGGCGGATCTGCCAACAATAAAGAATATTCTTGATTACTTTCTTTTAATTGTTCAATATTTGTAAATATCATCTTGTTTTTCTCCTATTCTTTGAGGCCAAAAAAAGGGGACACAGCTACTGGACTTGACAGTAGTTGTATCCCCTTGTTGGAAATATTCAATTATTTTAGATCATAAATCTAATATTAATCGCCATACCTGGCTATTAACCCCTCGGTTATATCACTGTCAAATACTAATAAACAGTTGCTTACTCAGCGTCTGCTTTCTTCCTTTCCCTAATGCCCATAATTTCATTAACCCGCATTTTAATTACAGGATGGAACTGTTCTTTCTTTGTAATATCCAACTTAGATAGAGCGGCTTTGGCTTCGCCCTGGGTCAACAGGCCCTCTCCATATCTAAGCGTTACATCATATACATCATGGCAATTGTTTGAACAAAAAATACCATACCAAGTAGGTTTCATAATATCTTCGGCGCAATGATTACAGTATGAATACTGATCGCCGCAACAAATACATTTTCTTTCATATTTAATCGTAGCCATAATTTGCCTCCTTATTTGTTTGTTGTACAAGCGGATAATAATTTATGATATAGAAGGTAATGAATCCGCATGCAGCAACGAAGTAGGAGACAATTTGTCTCCTGAGTTGTATGCTTTTATACTAAACGGGGTATCAATCCCTAATTGTTTTCGTTTTTCATTTATATAAGTTTCAAGCTGGGCGGGGGTGGGGTCTAATCCATATTGTGAGTGCAAGCTTCCTTCATACCGTGGTAAATGACACTCTTCGCATAATGTAATGGCATTGTCCAAATCATATCTTAAGTCTGAATGATTCGCAAAGCTTAAAATATGGTGTGCATTCTTTTTAAACGAAGTGCATTTTCCGCAGCATTGACAAGTATAATGATCTTTTTTGTACACTTGCTTACAAAACTCCTTATATTTATAAGAGCCTCTTTCAATATGATTTTTAGATGAAATTTCACCTCTCCAGTTATGAGCATTCTCACCAGATATTTGTTCAATATGATAACAACCGCAAGAAACAATTACTCCTTTTCTCAAAGAATTAGCTGAAATACTTTTTAATGGCGAACCGCAAGAACATTGACACCACCAATAAGCCCCATCTTTTTGATTATCTACATCTAACTTAACTACAGTAAGTCTCCCAAAAATTCGTCCCGTTAAATCCTCTCGCACTTTAATTGCTTGTGAAAGGCGAGAACACATAGGACATCTAAAATCATAATCTACTGCATTTTCAACTTTTCGCAGATAATCATTATGTATATTATTTTTGCATTTCCACCAAACTTTAATAGAACTATGATGATTATAGTCCATAGGAGTCTTATCATTTTTATCTGACCAGTATGTTAAAGCTTCGGGATAATTATAACCCAAAGAGTTCTCTTCACAAACTCTTTGTCCAGCACAATAAGGGCACCCAGGAAATTCTGTATACCTGGCGGGTTTAATTTTATATATCGGATGTTTTTTAGAACATTGTAACTCAAATTGGTCTTTTTCATTTAATGAACCGCGTTTAATAGAAAATAAGTTTAAAGTCGGATTCATTTTTTGGATTTCATCAAATCTGTCGCTTCCATCGTGATCTAAAATATATTGTGCGATTGAGCTGCATTTATCACATTTTGGAACTTTTCCTGGTCTGCTTGTTAAATAATTTAAAGACACTAACTTAGACTCATGCAAGCCTCTTGCACATCTAAACCAATATTTCTTATTCTGTCCGCGAGAAACTTCCGCGGGGCTAAGATTATTTAAATCTTCATCCCACAAATCAATTAAATCATGTCTATTATTCTCTAAACACCATTGTTCAAATGAAACTTTTATCATAATTGTATATCTCCTTATAATATACTCCTTATAATTAATAGCCAAAAGGGGAGCTAAGGAAACTCCCCTTTCAATAAGCTCATGACTTCTTATCTATTTGGCTAAATGTATTATAACAAATATAAATTAATTTGTCAAGTATTAATACTCTTCTTCGTCTTCCTCAGCCCATACAAAGCGGTACAGTTCCTTCTCTGTGGAGCAATAGTCCACCTGCAGGTCACCGGTAAAATCGAGGGTCCCGTCTGTGGTTAGACTAATAGAAACCTCAGGGCTAGGCTGGAAGGACGGTAAAATCAAATACGCTGCCTTTAACGTGTCAGCAGAGCAAGGATCCACGGCGAGGACCTTCAAAACCAAACGAATTGTGCCCGGGAAAGCGTTCGCTTTGTTGGACACGGCTGCGCCTTCTTCAACTTCACGATCATATCTCACTACATACTGAGTAACACCCTCAGCCGTAGGGGTGGTCAACACATTACCAGAAGACAGACCAAACTCTGTAGCGGAGGCAGTCTGAGCCTGAGTAAATGCATCACCCATAGTACCGTTATTAGCCAGAGCATTAACTCTAATAGTACCAGACTTCAATCCAGTCAGAGTAGCAGTCTCGCCAGTTTTAACAGTAATAATCTTGGGCATAGTCACTTTATTAGTGGCAGAGGCAATGATAGGATCAGTACCAGCCGTAGCAGCCAGGATATTGAAGTTCAACATAGCATTAGTAGCCGTAAAGGTACCAGTCTTACCTTGCCAGAACTTCTTAACCAGCGTACCGTCTCTATCAGTAGCTTCCTTAGAATCCGCACTAATATCAATCGTTGCATCCTGTAGCTGAGTCAGGACATACAACGGCGTACCATCAAACTTTTCGGCGTATCCAATCTGAATACGATCCACGATAATATCACCTAATGTAAAAGCCATGATATTAATCCTCCTTTTTCGCAATATTTAAAAAGTTATAATAAAAAAGAGCCTCATGGCTCTGTAATTTATTATTTTATTTACTAAGATCCCTCATGAAATCAAATTGCTCTTTCGGTATCTTAGAAGTATCACAAAAACCGCTATAACTTCCAGATAAAAGAGCACGACTTGATTCATAAACTTGAAGACGTTGAACGCTGTCCATAAATTCCACAATGCCAACATCCATTAATTCTTTCTTAGTATATTTAAAACCCGGATGGTTTAAACATGATGAAATTAAAGGTAGAAGAGAAGACTGATATTTATCATTCTTATGCATGTTATAATTCCGTCTGTCTTCTTCAATAATACTTTCTTTTGTAAACTTCCCTTTGGCCTTTTCAACTTTGGGAAAAATATTGAACATAGAACGGATATACCATGCAATTTTTTTATACGTCTCTTCATCAATCTCAATTTCATTTTCGGGATCATAAAGCACTACACTGTCTTCTCCATCCAACGTTTTTTTAAAACGCTTTAATTTTGAAAAATCAACACCAGAGAATAAGAATTCTGTTTGGTCTTTAGTAAGTGCTTGACATAATAATTGAAATAATTCATAATCTGAAATTTTATTCCAATCTACTCCTTGATCCCATAAAAACAAACGATACATAGTTGTATTCGCCACAAAAACATGCACTGTAGAATATACTTTTTGTTCGCCAATATCAATTAAATTACCCACTGTTGGCTGAAGAATTTGAATCTTATCATTCAATTGAAAAGGCTTCCCAATGTACAACTGTAATTGATCAATCCCGTATTTCGAGCCATCTTCTTTACTAGAACGACTTTTCTCATAAGCTGCTTTTTGCTCTTCCAGCTTTTTCTTGGCAGCCTCTTCCTTCTCTTTTAAAGCGTTCGCCTGAGTTTCGTGTCTAGCATTTATTTGTTTAATGGCTTGATCTTTTAAAGTATTACGGGAGTCGGTCATACTTATTATTCAAACCTCGATAACCGTTACTTTGTACATTCGGAGTTTTGGATTCAAATTTTAGTGTTCTACAGTAATATCTGTCATCTATAATATCATCAAAATCAGAAATACACTGCAACTGTGTCCCCATGCAGTTAGACCAACACAATAAATCTTTAACTATATATGAAAGAAGATCACAACGAGTAATGCCATATTCTGTATCCATGTCATCTTCATGTGCAAGACACAATACAATGATTTGTTGGTTTTTTATCATTTTATTGAAATCTGAGACATTATAGTCACGAATATCAAACATGATAAAATTATTAACTTCTTTCTGGACACCATTCAATTTTAAATATGGAATGATCTGCGGTGTGTCTACACGTTTATTATATTCTTCAATCTCTGCCCGAAGCTCTTTTTCCTGAATAGTAGGATGATCTGGGTCAATAAACTTATTTAATGGCCTTTTATCTCTAACACCTAATACTTCCTTTAAATCAGGATCTTCATTAAAAACTTTTTCAAGGATAGACTTCCGATAAATAATATCATTATTTTTGGTAGATTCCAGATTGCGTTTAATATTACTAAGATCACGCTTCATTATCTGTCACCTCCCACTCCACATTTGCAGTATAATTTCCGTTTTCTTGACTGGCGAATAACTGGAAACGTTTCCCAACTAAGCTATAGGCTTTTGCTGGTTTAATAGCAATAACATTATCATCATATGCCGTTAATTTAATTAAACCTTCTAAACGCTTCTTTTCAGTATCATCTATTAAATCATCAAGTACTCTAATTTCCCATGTTGCTGGAACATAATGCGTTCCTAATTTCGCTTGATAATAATATATATTACCAAGTTGTAATTGAGATGTTGATAAACCGGGTTGCTCTATCAACTCTTCATTTTCGTTTGTAAATAATTGAATAATAGAAAATTCTTTTCCCGTCAAATCCTCATGAGATATATCAGGTTGAGGGTCTCCCATATTTGTATAATAATCACAAACTCTTAATTTTATATTATCCCGTTTAGGGTTATATTCATCCTGTTTAACAGAATACTTATATAAACCCAGAGGGGATACTTCTACTACTTTGGTTACTTGATATACTTTTGGATCCATTGAATTTGTTGTTAGTAAAAACCTTTGATCATGTATTATAGTTCGGGTATCTGGCAAACCTAATTTTTCACGCTGGTCTTCATAAACCAATGTTGTGTCAGGTGCCCAAAACCCAGTTAGGTTATCAAGGGTAATCGTCTTTTCTGCCCTCCAAATACCACTTGTGTAGGAATTGGCAGATCTAACAACAGCAAACAAATGATTAATCTCTCCATTATAAACCCAGTTAAATTCCCAATTACATTGCAATATATTATATCTTACATAAGCATTTTGATTATCTCTATCAACAATTAACCACCATTGAGTCCTTTTCCGTACCGGCTGTTTAAATGGATTCGCAAATTCTTCTTGAGTTAAATTTAATTCTGAACTAGTATCATCAGGAACTAAAACATAACTTCCAATAGGATAATGAATTCCTGGTCTGAATTGCAGATAATAGTCCACATTGTCCTTCGCAACCGACTGTGATTGGTGAAATTGATATTTTGCGTCTTCCCATTTCCAGCCATCTTTTGTTAAAATATACACTCGTTTATATGTGGGATCGCCTGTCCAAGTCTGATTGATAATAGCATCTGATTGCTTGCGACGAATTTGTGCTAAATTCGCGCCATTCTGTCGTAAATATGATTTATACTGAGATAGTCCAACCATTATTTACATTCTTTGGGCTGTATTTTATCAATCAAAGCATGTGCGTCCAAAATTAATTTGCGATAGGGTTTATAATCAAAATCTTGTTTTTGCGTTTCATGTAATGCGGTCTCTAAGACACTCATCATAATACATATTTCGGAAGGATAGAAGAGAAGACTATTCATTCCATCAATCTCATGCATTACATGCGTAAAATATTGCTCATAATTTTTTTGGTCTACATCTGGGAATTGATCTTTAGTATTAGGGTCTTTATATATCAAGAGCCAAAATAATTTTTTGTGTAATTGTTTTTTATATTCGTTAAACTGCTCATCTGTAAATGTACCGTATTTATGATTTATCATTGCGTTAAATCCTCCCCATTTACATAAGCATTATAAATATATCCTCTGTCACCTATCATACGACGTTGCTCCTTTTTCCAACTATCCAAAAGACTTTTGTATGAATTTAGTGTCTGAGCTGGGCTAAAAACCTTTTCCTCTTTACTAGCATAGACAGACCGCAAATTAACTAAACTGTTTACCTTAGGAGAAAGCCAGTTGATACCCAATCCCAACGCCAGTAATTCAATCACAAAATCTTCATCTTCAGTGTCGTTGGTAGTGGTTTTTAATTCATATGTTAAGCGCATGATATCATCATCAAAGCTTAGTGATGAAAACAATCTACGAATATAAGGCGGACGAGCTGATGCATGAATCCAATTACACAATAATTCTTGCACAATATTGTCGTCCATTTCTAAAAAATCATAAGCTTCTACCTTAAGATAGAAGCTTTGATAAATGTCATTATAATCAATAGAGGCCATTGGTATTTACCTCCATTTCTTATTCCATCAAAGACGCCAATAAATTTAATTCTGTTCCGAACAAATCGTCAAGGGCCTTGATCTTTCTCACACTATCCAATTGACCGCTGGATACTAGCGTTGAAGCAATACTCTTCAATGAATTAACTGCACGAGGTGGTAAAGTCTGAATGGTTGCAACCATATCATCTACACTTAAATCTAACACACCTCTTAAATCATCAACTGTATATTGCTCATCATAATATTTCTGTAACTGAGGAAACTCAGCAATGAATTCATCATCTTCAATTACAAAAAATGGGCCAAAAATATAATTAGAGCGACTTCTTACAGAGGCTACCAAATCCCGATATTCGATCTCTGTCTCATCTCCGTACTCTACAAAATTGTACGTCAAACCAGATTTCGGGCCAGTATACCATAACCCGCCCACTGTAACAGAACGACACATAATGCCGTCTTCCTGTGCGAATTTCTTTTTTGTAATTTCTTTTTCAACCTTCTGAGTCACTTCAGTCTCTTGCACCTCAGATTTCGCGACCTTCGGCGCGGACGTTACTTTTCTATTTGCCATAGTAGTATCTCCTTTTTATTCCGAATAAAGAGGATAGATACTCCATCTATCCTCTTTCTTTGTTATAATTACGCAGTCAGCGTCCACTGTCCAAACCTTCTCTTAACACGAACAGCCATACCCCAACTCATCTGGATCTCATATTTACCCAGGTCATCATACCGGCCATGCTCTTCGCCCTTCTCAGTGATTTCGTCAATCTCAGTCTCACCATCTGTAAACATATCAATTAATTTGTTGTCTACACCCTTGGCAAGGAACAGGATCTTAGTATCATCAAACAGCTTGGTCGTCAGAGTCTTGTCAGCAAAACGCTGTTCCACAACTACTAACTCAGTACCTTCATAGTCGCCCAGTAGGCCAGTATGAGCCACGGATTCCTTCATAGAGGGAGCAATCCAGTTCACGTCGCCTAGCTTAGCAAAGTTCTTCAGAGCAGTACGAGTACCAATAGCAACAACCTCAGCACCATCATTAGCCGCGCTAACATTCTCAATGATAGCATCAACAGCTGCCTTGGTAGCAGCACTAAATGCACCAGAAGCAACAAAACCAGTCTGTACAGGTAGCTTGGCCGCAGCATTCATAGCCAGATTATAAATCTCAACCTGCTGCTTCATAATGAAAGATCTACCCAGCATAGCGATCAGCTTAGCCCAATCTTCCTGACCAGCCATATACTTATTAAGCTCCATACCAACCGCAGCACCATAACGAGCTACCGGGATAGTATAGGATTCACCCACACCGGGACGCTGCAGAATATAATCATGATGAGAAGTACCAACCTTGGCAATACTCAAAATCAGATCTTCATCCTCTACCCAGAACAGGTTGTCCTGGCCCAGAGCGCGAGATCTAACATTCACAAGCTGGTTAAACAGTTCGCTCTCTCTCATGCCATAGGAAATATACTCATCAACGACTTCTTCAATAATCTCAAACCACTCCTGGCCATGGCGCTTCATCGCACGGTTAAAGGCACGATCAGAACGTAGAGAATCTGCGTCCAGCTCAAACATAGCCAGAGTCATATCACGTAGCTTCTTATCAGCTTCTTGCTGAGAAATACGGTTACCTTCCTCATCAAAAATCTCTCTGCGGAGAGCGAGGTCAGTCATGAGGTTTTTAATTCCCTCGGCGTCAGTTTCAAACTGACTAAATACCTGTGTCATATGATCAGTCACAATCAATCTACGATTTCTATTCATTATCACTTACCTCCTTTCCACAAAATTAAGCCCCAACAACATACTTGCCACTTGCAAAAGTGACTGCCTTGCCTGCTGTGGGTGTACCAGTAAATCCAGCGGGAGACACCTCAAAGATATCGCCCTTAATAAGAGAATATGCCTTAACAGTCTTACCAGACTCGTTGTAGAAATTCTCTTCTTTCGCAAATTCTTTGTTATAATCCTCTGCAATCACAGGAGCGTCATATACAAACAGTGCCTCTGTATCATCAGTTACCTCAATATACCAATTACCATTCGCAGCCTGTTCCCGAATCACACCAGCAAAAGTAGGGGTAGCGGCCTGCTCATATTCATCAAAAGCAATCCAATCGCCACGTCCCACCAAAGCTGTATTATCAGTATCTTCAGTCAAACGAATATTGTAAATGTGTCCCCCACCGTAGCCAGATACTACCTTGCTGGGGAAACCAAACGCATGCTTCGCAATAGTATACTTAATCATAGCGTCGTTCTCCTTTCATTAAAATAGCCAGCAAATACTGGCTTCTATGTTATTATTAATTTGTTGATTATCTCTTTTTAGAAAATAGATTTCCATACCTTGACTTCTTTGGTGTACCTTTAACACCAGACGGAGATAAACTCATCCGTGCTGGAGCGCGATTTTCAGGCTTAGCAAATGTCAAGTTACCACTCTTAGCATAATTCAAAAGCATTTGATCTACGGTGCTCTTTAATTCCTCAAACGTCATTTCATTTTTGCCGTCGTTTACTTCGGCTGCCAATTTTGAAAAATCCTCTTTGTCAGCTATAGCTGCATAGTCAGCAGAAGCAACTAATTCTTGCTTCTGGTACTGAGCCAATTGACCACAGACGCTCTCATAATTCTGACGCATGTTTTCAATACTGATCTTTTCAGATTCGGTTAATAGCATAATAAACAACTGAGTGCGTTCACCATTCAAGGACAGATTGTCGCCATCTTTGGTGTAACTCTGTTTCCAGACCTTGTTGGAATCCCAATCGTACATGATGAAATAGTCTTCATAAACATCTTCAACATAACACCATTCTTCATCGTTACGATAAATAGAACACAGAGCATTTAGTCCTTGACGAATTTCGTCAAAACTTAATTCAAACAACTGATCAAAAAGTTCGCTCTTACTCAATTCATTATTCTGTCTCTTGGGATCAGACTCATCATTATTATTGGCGGCTCCGTCATCTGAACCATCCTCACCGTCTGCACCATCACCATCTTCATCTTCTTCAGTACCAGCATCGTCATCTAAAGTATCATCAGTTTCAGGGTCTGCTTCCGGGTCGGTTTCAGGATCGGTTTCAGAATCACCATCAAACTGCTGAGTTCCAAAATCCTCCGACCCAGAATTATCTTCCTGCTCTGCAAATGCTCCCGCAAAGGCGGTTTCCAATTCTTCGTCAGACAAGCCTTCGTAACTAAAAGTTATGTCCTCAGCAGTTTTACCGTACTTTTCTAAAAGTTCGTTAAACTTATCCATTGGCTTTTCCTCCTTTCCGTTAGCATTATTTATTTTTAACTCTTCCAACGTTTTATTTAACGCCTCAAGAGTCTCAATCAATTTATCATTTTGTTCAAAATGCATATTATTTTCATCTGCCGCAAAATCTTCAATCTGAAGATGAGACCCAGCCATACCAGGTTTACGGTCTGCCCCAAGAAGTGTAATTCCGGCCAATTCAATGTCCTCTAATAAAAGTTCTTTTTTCTTGGCATCATACGACATCTTATTAACATATAATTCTGCGGACACATCTGTGCCACCACGACGATCAATTATATCCGCAGCGGGAGTATATTCTCTAGGGATCGCGCATTTTGCATATACATAATAACGTTTTGTAGATCTATCATATTTTATTACAGGCTCATCAGCAGTAATACATCCAACTTGCTTTTCAAGATATATAACGTTACCGTCACTATCTACATCCATATCATGGGCGGTAAAATCCAGGGCCTCTGACCCGTCTTCCAATGTAACGGTTTGATAATTGCATAAAATCGGTTTATACGCAAAACCTTGCAAACTATTTTGCATTGCTTCCTTTGTTACGTTGCTACCATTATTATTTTTATTAGTGTGAAAAGCTTTTACATTTGCAAACATCATAGAATCCAAATTAGATTCTTCTTGTTCAAACTCCGCTGGCATGCTGACACACAACTGATAGCCTGCATTTTTAGAATCAAATTCAGCAAAATTTTGCTCTTCACAAAATCTCACCAAATCTTCAACACTCATTATCTTTTTCAAAATATACTAACCTCCTTTCCCACATAATAAAAACTCCTCAACAGGAGAGGAGATTACATAAACAATTTATTGGTATAAATTGTTTTATCGTTTAATTCAAAATGAATTTTATCATCATTGACAAAAGTCCAGCCATTGGTTGATTGAGGAGCAACTTCTAATAGTCCTTTCTTTCTCAACACATCCGCTGTTTCTTTTGAAGTGGTATAAATAAATTTTTTTTTCATGTTTTCTCCTTATGACTGTGCATTATCTCTACCTTCAGCACTTTTTTCTCCCGCTGTAGTTTGCTGCGCATCCGCAGGACGACCACCCGTTTCGGGATCTGTGCCTTCTGTCACAGTCCCAGTATTCGTAAATGAAGAATTTAACGGATAGATCATAATATCTTGTAACTTCAAAATATTGTTTTCCAGATTACTCAGCGCCAATGTATCCATTTCTGAAAAACCATTTAAAGTCATATACGCCAACTTCGTCGGCAGAGAATATTGAGCAGCTTTCATCATATCCTCTTTAAATTGTTCTCTGGTATACACTGAAATAGGAAAGAATTTAACAGTGCAAGGATTAGTACAGAGATAGCTTAACTGACGATTGACAAATGCTTGCGTTTGAGGTAGAAGAGAAGATATAGCAAATTCTGTATTTGCCACTTGTGAATATCTAAACGCCTCCGCGCCCGAAATAGTTTCGCCGTTCAATATTTCTGCACCACCAGCAGTATTTAATACAGTTTTCGTAGCATTGGAAATCTTGCTAGTATCTCCAGCTGCCTGATCTTCGAAACCAATATAATCTAATTTACCTGGCACGATTGCGGCACTAACATAATCTGGTAATGCTTCATTGATCATTCTTTGGAAATAAGCCAGCATCAATTCAGGATTAATTTTCCAGTCATCAATATCTTCGCCAATCGTTTCCATTTGTAACCAGATCATTTTATAAATCTCTTGTTCATCTGCGATTGCCTGAATATCTTCAAGGTCCGCTAAATTAATTAATGCATTAAATATTGCTAGAAAAGGTGGAAGAATTGTTTCATAATCTTCATACCTATATTTTAAACAAATGGCATATTTGTCAGGCACAGGAACCCATTTTTGATTAGTACGCTGATATTCTTTATACATGGCATCAAATGGTTCTGGCATATACTCTAATAATTCTTGGCGAGATCTAAAATAAGTCATATCCATACTAATCGCAAAATCACCTGTCATATATTTACCATCAATACGAGCATAATCTGCGGGTATTTGCCAAATAAACACTCCAGTTTCGTCAATAAAATACGCACCATAAAATACGTCCTGTACAAAGCACGTCAAATAAATATTATAAAATTCCTGTTGCAAATGCATGGTTTCCAACCATCTCAAAGTTTCTTGATATGATTTTAAAGTCTTATTTGCATCAGGAATTTTAATTAAATCATATTGAGGAATTACTGAGCGCCCATTCAAATAAAACATATTAGCATAAAAGTGGCATAATCGCATATATGTCATGGAACGATAAAACAAAAACCACGATAGATTTCTTAAGTTTTGTTCATTACTTCCCAAACTCTGCATATATCTGCGCAACAATTCTTTGTTAAAAACGCTAATTGTTTTAGTTTGAGTTTTTGTAGTATCTCGTAATTTTATAATATTCTTACGATCTTCTTCAAATTGTTTTAGGCGCTCATTTGCTTGTTCATATTTTTGAATCAATTCTTTTTGTTCTGCGACTGTAAGCCGCTGGGTAGCCGAAGATGCCGAGGCTCTCTTCGGAGAAGATTTTACTTGTGCCATAGACACCTCCTATATAATTAAGACCAGCTAGAGTAACGAGTGGCTGGTCTAATAACCAGTTGATCTAATAATGATTGTGTATTAGTAGTTTTTCGTCTTTGAGTAAGATGCTTACGACGTTCCTGCTGAAGAGCGTAAGCAAGCAGACAGGCCGTATAGAAGCGGTCGTCATGGAGCTTTCCTGCCTTTTCTGGAGCGAGATCAAAAGAATCTTTCCCAGAATCTCTCTTTTTACGCACTATATTAACTATTTCTTCTTTCATTGCATCAATGTTAGCTAGTGCTAATTCTTCTTGCCAATCAAGTTTAATAGTTTTTGTAGAAACAGATTGAACTTTAGATAATTCTTCTTCGAATTGCTCTTCAAATTGTTCCTTACTTAATTTTTTCTTCTTCAGTCTCTTTCTAATTTCTACTTTAGCTTTTTCGAGCTTCTCTTCATCTACATCAAAAACAGTTAAATACCCTTTGTTATCATAAGGAGCAGTAAAACTAATTTTATCTTGATTAACTAACTCGATTAATGCTTCAGCCATTTCTGATTTGTAAGCGGAAGGAGACATTAAATGTAATTTATTAACGGCGTTAGGGAATCTTTTAACATATTCAGCAGAATACTCTTTATCAATTAGCCCTCTGTGATTTTTCCCTGATTTATCTTCCCAATCTTCCATAAGAAAATCGGCTATATTAACTCCTCCGCCACCAGAACCCGCATCAATATAAATACCTACTATATTACCATATGCATCCAATTCAGCATTATATTCAAGTATTAATTCTTTTAAATATTTAATTTGATCAGGGGTCTGCATGGGGGATTTTATTTTTTTGCCAATATCCATTAAGTTAATACAATTACAAATTCTCATTTTAATATCATCATCACCATTAACATCTTTATCATGGTATATTTCACCAACGGATATCACACTGTTATCTCTTGAACGGGCAGGATCATAAGCAATAACAAATTTTTTATCTCCTGTATCATTAGATAATAATGGCCGACGAGTTTCTTCATTACGAGTAATCGTGCCTCTACGAATAATAGCATCTGCACCAACGTCTGTTGTAAATATACAATAATACTCTCGTCTGGCTTTTTCGGGATTACGTCTCATTTCAGATTCAATTGTAGAACGAGAAAGAAGAGGAGTAATTAGTTCTCCACGTAAAGTCGGCTTAAGCGCTTGTTCACAATCAATATGAATTACACAAAAGTCTGGATTGCCCATTATTTGTTCTTTTGAAAAATCTCTATATAATTTATAAAACTCCGTGTCTGTGCTAGACGCGGAAGAAATATAAAATTTTTGATATGGTAGATTTGTAGCAAAGGTTCGCTGTCTAATCGGATCAATAGATTTGCCAGACGAATCTTTACCTGTTTTTAAACTTTTATTCGTAGCGGCAAAAGCACCATAAACAGCAATCATCTCGCTAGACAAAAAACCGCACTCATCAAAAATCACTGTACCACGTTTACCTCTTTTGGCCGAAATATTGCTATTGAGGGTGGTAGTCTGTGAGCCATTATATAAATTATAAGAAAAGCCATTAGACGAATGACTAAATCCATCTCCGCCAGCTTGCTTTACTTCGATTTCTTGTTTAAAAATATACCCCGTTGATCCAGCAAATGTATCTATATTATCATTCGCCAATTTTTCGAGTGTCATAAATGTTTCCTCTGCCTGCCCACCAGAGCCACTAGCGATATATGTCCATACATTGCTAAAAGCCATATCTTTTGCCATAGTCTCCAAATCTATAATAGTAGACTTACCATAGCTTCGGGTACAAACACATAAAACATTTGGACAAAACCAAGATCTTTGCACAATTAATGCCTGTCCATCCAACAATTCATAATTAAACATAATATCAATCATTCGAACAGGATTACATTGAAAATATTTTTGCATAGCGGCTATAGCCAATAAGCCATCAATTTTTCTTTGAGAAAGAGGATAGTTTATTGGTTTTACAAAAACACCATAATCCTGATAAAAATCTTTATCATAATTATCAGGAATCCATATATTACTCTGAGCCAGCATCTTCTGATACCTCCTCAGGATCTTCTTCCAAGCTAGAGAAGACAGAATACATATCTTTTAAATTGGCATATTGCTTGTCTGGCTTCATACTGTTCTCTTCAAGATAATCTTTTAAATCTAAATTTTCTTGAAGTAATATTCGATTGATTTCTTTGTATTGATCTTTCTCTTTTCTAAGGGCAACAATAGTCTCTCGCATTTGAGCAACCATATCAGACCATTCAGACTCATCAAGCGCCAACTGTTTCATAATAGAAGCGTCGCTCATTTCTTGAACTTGTTGCATTCCACGACAAGTTTGAATATCAAATCCATTAACATTAGCAGCTCTCAGATTTAAATCACGAATTTTTTTGATTTTGCCAGTCCAAGTATTTTCACCCTTTTTAGCATTCTTGCTATTTTTCAAACTAATGCAGCTTTCCGCAGCTAGATCTTTAATCATCCCGGTAACTTTACCCTTACTTTCCTGAAGACTTTTGATTGTTGCCGAATTAGTTTGCACCTGTGATAAATCACTCATCAGTTTGGCAATAGTATCATCAATCTTACTAAGCTGAAGAAAGCCTCTGACAATGCTAATACAACTAGCTGTCCGCATCATATCATCGTTTGCATCTTCACTTGCGTCAAGTAATCCCAATAATTGAGAATATAAAAAAGGTTGATCTGATATTTTTTCCTGTTCAAACGGATCGTAAGAAAGAAGACGAGTAACATCCGCCTTATTCTTTAAAAAATCAGAATAAGTGTCCTGGTCTTCTCTGCCCGCAACGACATCCTCAACCGTTTTCTCATCTTCGTATTTAATATGAGTCTTGAACATATCAGAATCACGCCACCCTTGGCCTATGTATTGAGGCATAGCAGAGTTCTTTACCAAAGAAGCCCATACATTATGTTTTACCTGGCCAGAAGCTTCATTAGCTACCTCACCCAAACTAGAATCCCATAACTTTTCGGTAAAAGGTCTATTCAAATAAAACAAAGCTTCTTGACAAGACTCCTTTGTTGGTTCATGGTCTTCACCATTAGCATCTCTCCGCAATGCAATTGCTTTTGCACAATCACGGCATATACCAGAATAATGACTCTGAGAACGAGGATCGCTATCAAAATAAAAATAATCTGGTTTCTTTTTCTTACCACAAAGTCGGCACCATAACTTACTTTTTTCGTTTTCCAGTTCTTCTTCTAATTCATGTACTCTTAATCGTGCCTCTGCTGCGGTCAACTTGACCTCTGATTGTGGTTTCATCTTTGTTGTTTTGGCAGCCAAATTGACCACCTCCTTTTATCTTTTTTTATCCTAAAATATAAAGTCTTATGTCAGATTCGAACTGACCCCGCCAGTTTGGAAGACTGGTATGCTATACCGCTAACACTAATAAGACAAAATGCTCCTCGACGTTTTTTCGCGAGGAACATGATTAAACCAACTCAATTGGATATATTGATTTAATTTTTTTATTATTACAAATAATAACAGTTTGGGACGGTGCTCCTTTAAGACGTTTACGTTCTGTAAATTCATCACCGTTATGTAGACACCCACTTTGAATCACCTTCACACCAGAAACTTCGTTCATCGCAGGATGATGCATATGTCCCATTAAAATAGCATAGGGGAAATACCCAACATATGCACATAATTTTTGTATAGAAGTATCATTCAACCCGTCGTAGTCTCCATGGCAAATTAAATACTTGCTTTCACCAATGGCAAATTCAGAATACGTGTCATGTTTTTTATCTACATCAATATGATATTGTTTTTGATGCGCGAATATATGACTTAAAAACCATGGAACTAAATTATCTAGACGTTCTCCTAAAAGTGAATCATCTGCATTTTTCTCAATACGACTATGGTTCCCCGGCACATTATAAAAACTAATGTCTTCAAAAATTTCACCTAATTTATACATAAAATCCGCAATTAACTCACAAGCAACCATTACTTGTTCCACAAGATTTTCTCTGTTTGCGATTTGGATTGAAAGATGAATAGTACCAGATACTAGGTCGCCTAAAGCTGCCACAACGCATTTTTTCGTATGATGCATTTCCGCAATCTCTTTAATTTCATTCAAATATTGTGTCAATCGATCTTTGGCTACTTCAGTATTAAATTCTTTTGTCTCTAGCCCTAAATGCAAATCAGATAAACATATAATCATAGTATTTGGATTTAATGCACTATAATCCCATAAAGAAGGAGATAAATAAAACGGATATCGTTCTTTCCCCAGCTTTTCGATCTTTTCTTCTAAGATGCGTTGGTTCTCTTCATGACGTGCTTCATCTCTTAATAATTTATTTAATTCATTGCGTTCATCTTGGAGTTTTCTCTTGGCTTTATATATTTCTTGCTCTTTAGCAATCATATCTTTGATAGCTTCTTCAGATGTCTTCCCAATAACTTTGTTTTTATAAAATTCTCTTACAAAATTGCCACCTAAAATGTTACGTCCCATCGATTCAGAAATACGCCTGCGATCAAATGGAAGATTATATTTCTCAATAATCTCAACCCAATCTATATCATTCACTCCGTTAATCTTATCTGCACAATCTTGTAAAAACTCTTCATAAGATTCTGGAGTAAGACCAACTAGTTTTAATTCGGTTTCTATATTCAAAGCATAATCTCCTTATTGTCATCTATATTAATCAAAATCATTACTTTCTAATTCAATAATCTCTTCAGATTTAGCGGTACAAGCTAATGAGAAAGGCTCATCACCATACACTTCTTCCAAATTGGCAATTAAATTTACAACTTCACCTGATTCAAAATCCACAATCTGATGCTCTTTCATAACTAAATCCTTAAATTTAATATCTGTCTTTACTGTTCTTTTTGCTTCCATAATTTTCCTCCTAAAAAATAGGAGAGAGGACATAATCTGCCCTCTCTCCCGATTTATTATTTATTTGCTTCCTTATTATTTATAAACATAAGTAGTTGAATTCTCCCTATACTCCTTTAGTTTATATAGCGCCTTCCGATCTTCCGTTAAATAATATCTTTTAGCACGACCTTTATGTGTCGCACTAGAAACATGCACTAAATAACCTAACTTTTTTGACCGCAGATAATCTGCTTCATCATGAGTAATCTTAATCATATTTATTCCTGTGTCTTTCTTAATATTTCCTGTAAAGGATAAGCTCCCGCCCGGACTTGAACCGGGAGCCTGTTGATTACAAATCAACCGCTCTACCAATTGAGCCACAAGAGCAAGATCCCCGGCCCGAAAGCCGGGGTACAAAATTGAACATATTATCAGAATAGATAATAAGAAATGCCACTTACATTACTTCTACCTTAAAAACTTTTCCAAACTTCACCTTTGGAGCATACTTTTCGGCCACCTGGACCGCTTCTCCGGTCCGAGGATTGCGACTCATACGAGCTGGCTTATAAGTACGGGCAAACGTTACACCATCAAACATCTTAACTTCTTCATCTGCCTTAATAGTATCAATCAGCACTTCCTGGGCTGTTTCAAAAACAGTCTTAGTGTCCTTAATCGTCATACCCGTCTTCTCAGCTACCGCACGATAAAATTCATTCTTGTTCATCTTTTTTATCTCCTTATATTCATATATTTAGGCTGGATTAACCGCCAGCCTTTCGGTTATTGGTCATGACAGCTTGCTTGTATACCGCATTGCCAAAAAAGCGGTTGATATACTTGATTTTTCCTATTAAATGTTTCTATCATTTATCCACAAAATATTGCCTTAAAAAAGTGCAATAAAATATTAATATTTTATATAACGTATAATTATCCAGCCGCCGATTTTTTACTTATAAAACATGCTAAAAAGCACTTTGAGTTAACTTCGTAGAGGGTCTTCAATAATAAAGCTTTGTTATAGTTAGTTGATGAAACCATCTTTGCGATGTTACTTTTTACCCCTGGAGTAATCACAAAAGCTCTATTAATTAATTTAGAAACTAAGCCAACATAATTTTTAGATAAATAAATTTGGCGGATATCTTCTATAAGCTTTTCAAAATCTTCCGCCAACATCATAAATAAATCTTCATCCGTTGGATCATCAGCCACTCCATGAGATAACAGTTTCAAAGAATATTTTTCAATCATCTTTTCAACTTTTCTTGACACCCTATGATGTTCCGTAAATTCATGTTTAATAAAAAAGTCCTGAATTGGAAGAGTGGAAGTAGTTGGATTATACGACTTTGGCTTTAATCTATATACATAATTCATTGGACATTTTAGTTGCTTATTCATTTTCTTCTTATCAAATTGCGGTCTTATCAATCCCCAAAAAGAAGGGTACCCACGTTGGTCAATTAGCATTGATTGCTTAATCAATTTTATTTCTTCCATTATATCAATGTCATATTTTCTTTTAGCATTGTCAATAGCACATTGAGCAAGAACACTTAAAATACAAACATTATCATATAATTTCTGATCATCATAATTGTATGTATAAGACAATGCTATCTGTGCCAAGTTGCTGGATTCACCTATTGCCCGCTGGCTGGCCGCAAGGTTATTATCAATTCGCGCAAAATCTGCTAAAGTATTATTATAATGGTTAGCATCTTTGGGTATATTATTTACTATAGTAGGATATTCCCGATAAAATCTCCGGGCACTATCCACTACAGACGGTTGATTAGTAACGTATAGCGAATCTGAATCTTGATCTGCCTATTTGTTTCGTCCCAGGCTCTTTATCCTGGGCGGCTCCGGGTTTCCCCGGAGTGTCGGACTATATCTTCACCTACGACTTTACGTTTAGGTGTTCGGCGCTCGTGGATGAATTATCGCTTTACCCGCTCGTCATCTAGTCTCTAAGCTTTCCCATCTTTATTCGGTATTGGATGGGCTTAGTAATTGATTGGCTTATGTGTGTGATAATAATTAATTAGCCATTTCGAAATAATAATTGTGATATAATTTCTGCTTTTTTGCCGCTCTTGATATGCAAGAAATCATACTTGATATTTTAATAGATAGTTTGCATTGCTCTTTAATCCATGCGCAAGCATCCATTATCGTATCTGTGGTTAGTATATAATTTTTGTTTTGATCATATATATGAACTCGTTTGGCATTGGGATTTTCTTTTCCGGTTTGATGAGATAGGCGGTTTTTTGTTTTCGCTAACCACTGTTGATACTTTTCATCCGACATTCGTTCTTTTGGGGAAACCCCAAACATCGCGTTATTAGCACCCGATGAAGTAATGCTGTATCGCTGTTTTAATTCGGCTACTTCTTCAGGCGTCTTTAACTCCCAATAATTGATTCCATAGGCAGGATTCTTTTCCCCTTTCATGGCCTCAGAATGTTGAATACACCATTCTTTGCTATGCACCATCCCCACACTACCATCTCCTCCAAAAGTATGGTTGGTTAAATGCCCTGGTTCATTCTGACGATTATTATAACCAATAATATCAATCCCATAGCCTTTATTAAAAACATAATCCATAACAGTTTCATGTTCTAGTCGGTATGCTTCTTCTTCAGATAAATTATCATAAAGAATATTTACACGCATTCCCACTTTATTAACAATTCTATCATGATGTTCGTTCCGTCTAGTATTGTAAGCTCGTTTCTTTCGTCCTTTTCCCACATAAAAACAAGTATCATTATCTAATCTAATATGCTCATATACACAATATCCTTGATCTTCTATATATTACACCTCCTTTTTAATTTAACTATTATCACACACACTTAGCGTTCCAATTTTCACCGAATATTTTTTACGCATATTTCTATACGCTGGCCCAGTATGTTAAGCCGTTATTCCGATCCTGTGCATCCGTTCCAATCATATTTAATGCTATAATCAATTTCCCAAATGTGAAATACCTCTTAAACCGTTCATCATAATGATTATGTAAATAATCCAGATTATTTCTACTATTGAAAGGGTTCCTGAATCCAGCAAGATATTCACCATCTTCAAATCGTTCCGTATAACATTGAATTGCACCGTCTTCAATCATCAACGTATCATCTTTATGATAATCATCCCCGGCTGAAGCCAACAACATAGCATACGGAGATCCAACAATTACAAGATTGTCTGCTTGTTGAATAAGTTTACCTGTCTTTACATTTTTTACATACGTACGAATTATTTCTTTTTTTCTTTCTCTAAAATAATCACAACGTATGAATTCCGGGTTATGCTCAACTAATGCGACAAGTACTTCATAATCATTTGCAAAATTAGTATTTCTTCTCAAGTAATCTACAAATACAGCATCATTCCGCTTTAATTGCTGTATATAATCCAGAGTCTCTTGGCATATATTCTCCATTAGGTCTATATCTAATGCATTAACCATCTGATAGCTCATACGCTGTACCTCACCCAATTTACTAGGATGAGCTGTCTTCACTATACCAAACTGGCAGCCATTTTTTCGTACCCATTCAGACCAATATTCAAAATCAACATGAAACTTAAGCCACTTAAGTGCGTTTTCAGTGGTAATCAATTTTACATTCCTTGCTAATATTTTATGACCCCACATGTCTTCAACTTCAGCAGTTTCATATTGATCACCAAAATAATCTTGATAGAAGAGTTGTATATTGCTTCGAAAGGCTGCCATCTTACAGAAATGATGTCGTAAGAGAATATAACCCTCCCCCCATTCCGGGAAAATGCTCTCATCAATTAATGCCTGTCCATCAAATAATGTATTCTTTACTTTATAATCTTGTCTGGGAACTGCTACACAATGTTTGTTTTGATCCAATTCAACACTAATGACATTTGTTTTAAAATGGGCATCAATATCCTTTATAACTAATATCTCTTCAGGTTTTATGGTGATCTTACCAACAATAGTACTAGTCACGAGAGAAGAGTAGGCTCCTATTTCCACAACAGGAGCGTTTTCATCAGGAAGTTGTATCCCCATACGCAAAAAAGAGATAGCCGCATCATAAAGGCCATCTCTAATAAACATACATGTTCCCTTCTTAGCTTTTCCGGGAGTCCTATACAGCATCTTATAATGTATTACATCAGTCTTAATTACTTCGCCCTTTTTATTATGCGTCTCATACTTTATATCTACACCATTTATATAATAGTATTCTCTTAATGTTTGTCTTGTAACCTTTATAAACTTATCTTGATTTTCTTCTGCTTTTTCTTTAAGACGATGCATTACATTAGTATATTCTGTCAGTTCCTTATCAGAAACTTTGCCCTTATCGTATTCTTTTTGTTTGTTTTTAATTCGTTGTTCTATCGAACGAATTTCTTCTTTATAACTCTTGACACCATAACTAAATTCCAAACAAATGACGTCGCGGGTACTTTCTTCCTTCCAAACATTTAGCCCATTCTCTTTTAAAAAATCTAAGAATAGGCTATTAGTTAGCATAGCGTCCGTAGTATCATATTTATCACGAATCCCTAAATCATATCCATAAATAGAGCCAGCTTGATAGTTTTTTATCTTGTAGCCAAATTGGCCCATATAACATCACCCCTTTTGGCTGAAAATAATTACCGTCGATTTAAATCATTAATTTTATATTTAACATATTCAATCAACTTCCGTCCTGTTACAATATCCTCATCTCCTATTGCAAATTCATAGGTCTGTAAATAACGTTCTGCAGTAGAAATCACCCAACTAACTCCCTCTACATAACCATATTCATAACCATTTTTATACTCATTTTCTTCCATTAAACTCATAGCTCACCACCATAGATTTCTAAAGTATTTTGCGAACAAAACCAACCCCACCTGAATTTGTTCATTATATTTATCCCAACTGGAACGCCATTCTTGCCTCACATCAGGGTCAATATTAGAAGAATAAACCTTTTTACCGTCTTCTTCTTTTATAACGGTTGTAATAAAATCATCAGATATTAAAGGCTCCCGATCACCATATGCCACTTCTCCAAAAGACCAAATCATTTTATCCAAGATATCCTGCCAACGTTGTTCTGCGTCTTTAACAAACCCTGGATCTTGCCGCAAATTCCCTTCTTCATCTAATAAGAACTGCCCTGGACACCCGGTAACTTTCTTAAATTTCTTTAATCTTGGAAGGATAAACTTAGCAATCGTCACATCCAAGCTCCATAGTTCTTCATCTTTAAACCGGGTATAAATACCGCGCTTTTTCTTCTGCCGTTTATTCATTCACTTTCCTCTTTCTATTCTTCCAACGTATCTTAGTTACGATTTCACTAATATCATACGTCTCTGTTTTTTCATTGCCATTACTCCAAGTGGTCATTGTATAACTGGTGGGGATTTTTTCATCTCCCGTATAACCCGCATCTTGCAGCCGCACTTCATAAGGTATTCTATCTAATTTAGAAATACGAGATGGAAGATTGTAACAACGCTTACATAACGGTAGGAACCATCCATAATTATTTACAATGTGAGCATCCAACGCACCGCATTTAATGCATATATGTTCTGAAATAACTTCAAATGCATTTGTAACATGTGCTATTGGTTTAGCATAATTATTATGGTAAACCCGAAGCTGCCCATATTTTTCTTTCATTTGATTGATACGAAAAGAAGTAACAAAATTAGTTGCTTCCAGGGCTTTTTGCATTTCTTCGCACCAAATATCTCCAAAAGCTTTCCGCCAGCCATTGTCCATTGCATCTAATTCAATGTGATCGTAAGGACGTGACACCCAGCTTATCTTATCTGTCCATACGTTGCGAGGTACCAGCCAGGGATATTTCTTGCAAAGTTTCTTGTTACGAATTCTTTCTTGTTTCAGTTTTATTCCGTTTTTCCTCCCATGGCGGTGATACGGACGCTTGCCATACGTTTTAGCAATTTTCCGCTCCGTCCATTTATCAATGATCCGCCATCTTGGATTGCTTTTTTTATTTTTCATGTCTACGCCTCTTAATCATTAGCTGTAAATGTGAATGGAACAATTGCCTTAGGAATATAATTAATTTCATAATGATACTTGCTTACCGCAGCACCGCCAAGATCTTCAACCACGTACATATTATTATCGGTAAGATTTATGATATGTTTGTGATACCGGCCATTATCATCTTCCACAATAGCGTCAATTCTGCCAGAACCCACATTAATACTCATCTTTCCAATAACTTCAAATTCAACTTTATCAGTACGAGTATTAATAATAACTATGCGGCGGTAGACATTAAAATTATCTGCTTCTTTTGCAATATTCTCACTTACTTTATCTGCCTCTGTGCACCCTGTTAAAGACAACGCCATAACGAACAACATCATAATAGCTATAAATATTTTTTTCATAACTTCTCCTTTATTCCAAAACGATCACATAATGTATTAAAGAATTGGATCTGAGCCTGGTATAAATCATTTTGTATCTTTTTAACATTAACCCCACGCGCTTCTAATTCTTCTTTATACTTATCCAAAGAGCGCATCATTGCGGCACGAGAATCAGCTGCGTCAATTTCTTTCGAGTCCCAAAACTTTTTTCCACTCATTTTTAACTATGCCCCGCTTTCATATAAGCTCCACAATTAGGACAATAGGGAGAGTTGTTCCAAGGCTGTACATCATATCCACATGCAGAGCATATATAAGTCATGACATCAGTGCCCGCCCATACCCAATGGCCTGTTTTTATTGGCGGTAGTGCTGAAAATGCTTCTGCTAATACATCAGGATCAATATTGTATTTTTCATAATCTCCATCCATTCCTATATAACAATTGCGGTCATCGTCTATATCAATCCATCTACTCATAGGAATTTACCTCAGATTCCATCTCACTCATTCCGTTCACTCCAATCCAGTTTTTGCCCGCATTTCGGGCAATGCTCAAAATGATAGATCATATAAGCACTGCAGCTGGGACAAAGTGGGTCATTACGATAATAAGATGGGTCATAAGGTTTTCTTGGCGCCATCTTTTGCAGACTCTTGGTATCAAACCAATATGCTCTGCGTTTCATCTCATCCTCCTCGTCAAATACAGCACTTACCTCCGCGTATGAAAAGTTCCCATTCTTATCTATTTCAATATAGAAACGATTCTTTCCCCAACCCAGGTCTATATAATGATCCTGATGTAACTGTTCAATCTGTTCTGGTGTCAACTCTATTTTCATCCTCTACTCCTTCCAACTACGGTACCAACTCAGGCGGCACTACTGGTAACTGCAATTCTTTAACTTTATCTTCATATATCGGGTCGTATCCCTCACAGATACCAGCATATACAGGACCATAACACATATCTGCAAAATAACCACAATTATCACAATATATATGAAACTCTACCGGACCGATTCCGTATTCCGACCATTGCGTATATTGTATTTCTGAATTACAGACAGGACACTTCATTATCATCTTACTCATTAGAACCACCATTTAATTTATCATGTAAAGAATCAAATGATTTGTACTCTTTGTATACCCAATACCAAGCAGTTGTTTCCGGCCAGCCATTTGCTATCATCTCTTCATATAATTCTTTACGATAATATTGATGCATTGAGAGATGAAGCCCCTCTGTATTTGCTTTTTTACCATACTCAGCTACCCGGTCCGCTATAGAATAATCTATATCTGATACAAAGTACCCCCCGGTATGAAGAGCTGCTTCTTCCGTATTATAAGGTACATGATTCCTTTTACAACGATTGTAATAACGAAGGGTATACTTCAGTTTCCAATTCAGACGTTCCTGTTCTTCCTCATCCACAAAAGAGGAAGAGGAGAGATGAATCCTTCCTTGATTATTATAATAACCAGCCATAGTAACTAAATAGGGGTAATAAGGTACTAAATCTTTTTCTGAGGTTATATGTAATGGTACTATATGCCCGGCAGCATATACTTTAAGAGTTCCCTCTATTATATTGTTGATCCGTTTCTCATCCAGACAATCATAAAAGTCGCATTTACCTGAAAATCTGCTCATAATCATCCTCCTTTTAGGATAGTATATATTATTTTGGATTAATTGTCAAGTACGTTAATTAATTTATTCAGTATAAAGAGTAATGAGATAATCTGAAAGCTTACGCTGGGCAGACAACCAGGCTTCTGTATAATAAGGATGTTCTGAATTCATTGAAGTAATGTATTGCTTTACGGATTGATTATTCAGAAACTGAAATACTTTTAAATTAAGATCCCGTTTTATCTGGTCCTTATTAGTCACTTCACTTAATACTTTGTAAGAATAATACAATTTATAGGTCTTATAATAAAATAACCAGTCAGGTCTTGCTTCCTTCATTAATTGATCCAGCTCCTCATAATATTTCTTCTTCTTTCCTTCGTTTAACCATAACTCACGTATATCTTTGATCCCCTGGCGCTGCATAGCTTCCTTTTGTAATTCAATAATACATTGTCTGTCCTCAGTCGTAGCTTCACGTAATATTGCTTCATTATTATTCTGTTGCACCCGGATTACATAAGTCTCCACATACTGAATAATACCTCTGTTCTTCATTGAATTAAGAGAGGATACCAGAACATCCCGAAAATAAGAATCAGTTCTTAAATAAAAAGAGGAGATATCTGAAGTTAGTAATTTGAATTCCTTAGCTAATTGTGTCTGGTCTTCATTCTGATGATACCGGGCATACCGCTGATTCGCCAGCCCACAGATAATACTCAAATCAATAGGCTTCAAATATAATACTTGTTCTCCTGAATTATAGATATAAGAAGTTAATATATCTATTACATCTGATGCATATTTGCTGGATGACGTTACTGGAAGATAAGGAAGAGGAGACGGATAAATCTCTGATATAAAGTATTTGCTTCCTACCTTTTCATAATTAAACCATCTGCTTAGTTCCAGTAACTGACGCTTCTTTTGTGAACCGGCAACTGCGGGTAAGTTTAATAATGAACAGAGTGACTTATATGTATATGGTGTATTGGTAACTAATGCAGCTGTATCAAGTTCTGTTATCTGAGGCAACAGCTTGTTGTTCTTATTACTTACTTCTTCTTCATTACCTCTGAAACGAATGATATCCATAAACACCTCCTTTACATTGCATCCACATGGTAAGGATTGCGAATTCAAAGCGATTTGTATGTATAATAATTTGTTAAATAATAAATTAAAAGATAATATGTTAAATTGTATATACAATACTTTATTATCTTATGCGGCGACTTAATAAAGTTAATTTTTGACTCTAAAAACCCAATACTATATATTTTATTATTGGGTTTTTGGAGACAAAAGTTTAAAAAAAGCCAAGTGAGAATTGGTAAAAATTGAGGTGGAGGGTATAGCAAAAATTTATGTCACAATTTTATTGTAGATGGAATAATGGCTGATGGGGGTTGATATAATCGTTGATAAAATAATAATGGGTGGTTGGGCTGATAAAAGATTGATGGGATTATAGCATGGATGAGGAGATGTGTCAAGGATGGTGGGGGATGGAGTGGGAGATGGAGAGATGGGAAGATAAGTGTTTATACTTAACTGTTTTATGATTTTAATATTTTTCGATTTAATGGCCGATGAATAATTTTTAGAGCTGTATTAACAAGGTTACTATGAAAAAGAAAAATAAATTAAAGAAATATGAGATAAATATGAGATTGAAAAAATGAGTCAGTGTAAAAATGGACCCGCTATTGGGAAAATTGAAAAAATTTGTCGAATTTTGGTTCAAACACCCCCTGATTTCCTCAAAAAAACTGTAATTTTTCGCAAAAAAGTTTGGTTTTATGGTAGTATTGAATCGGAGGAACTATGTAAACCGCTTTTCGAAAACACTTTTCAAAAACACTTTATTAAAAGCGCCGATTGTATCGGCAAAAGGAGGCTTATATGCGTACACCTAACACACTATCCGAACAACTCAATTCTTTTTTCGGTATTTCAGAAAATAATTATCCGATACCGCAAAATTCAATCGAACGCTATCAAAAAACAGTTGAACTATCTAATCTGTTTAACGAATTGAACGAAAGTACCGCCGAAAATAATGACGATATTTTTTCGCCGTATATTTCAGAAAAATCGTTATTAAAAGCGTTTTTTGACCGTCTAAGCGACGCCGAATATCGTGTAAAAATGGATGAATACGACGAAAGTCTAAAAACCGCCAAGTATCATTTTACACCATTCATACCTGCGTCAGAATTTACCGATATAGGCGAGTATATTGCCCAAAACAATTTGCATATCATTTTAACTAAAGTTGTCTTAAAAGGACTTTTGAGATATTCAACTAGACGAAAAGCCCATATTGCAAATACGGCGAAAAAAGCGCCGTCTTTCCGTAATGATTGGGCGATAGAACGAATAATCACTAGTGGTTACAACGATCAAATTTTTGACGATATGACACAAAATGTAGCGTTGTGTATTTACGAAACTTTGATTCCAAATGGTATGATTAGTTTTGTACCATTCGAGAATGATTTATGCTTATTTGATATTCATTTTGACATAGACCAAAAAGCGTATATCAAATTATGGAATGTTGTACAAAATACATTTACTCAATGCCATGGTCACTCATATAGCGTGAAACATGCGTCAATTGAATCATTATCGGAAATAGGTGTACAATTTCAGACCGCCGAAAATGACATTGAAACGCGACTTGCAAATATAAGATATATTGATAGTTTTCACGCAAATATGTGCATAATGAAAATATTCATGAAAGATAAAATGTATCATGAATTGACCGCTATCATTGAGGGAATATTAAAAGGATATAATCTTGAAACAATCAATAAAGCAACGAATATTCGTTGCGACTATGTTATCTCAAAAGCGCGTTTTTTCCATTGTTTCGCGCTTTTAGTACAAAAAGGACACACACAAAACTATATCTGTAAAACTATGAATATATCTGAAAAAACTTATAATAGGTATATAGCAAAATTGCCTGCCGACTTTGGGAAAATGGAATTTGCAATCTAATTAAACTATATCGAATACCGCCGACTTCGGCGGTATTTTTTTTTTGAAAAAAATTGGTTTTTTCTAGTCTTGATTGATAGTTATAGTGTAAGGATTGATTGAGAATGACATAGAAATATGTCATTAGAAAAAACCAAAGATAATTCTATGTTTTTTCAAACATGGAATTATTTTTCAAATTTTTTTGAAAAAAATTGGTTTTTTCTAGTCTTGATTGATAGTTATAGTGTAAGGATTGATTGAGAATGACATAGAAATATGTCAATCATTCATTCACTTGCAAGTGCGGTTAGTTAGAGTCGCAACCGCTTTTCCGAATGACTTAAAATGGACTTTGTGAATGAACGGTTGACATTGGGAAGTGTCAAATCCTCATCAATCTGCGCACACCGCATGGTTAGAGCGAGTCTCGGCGGACAGGGGCGAAGCTCAGACGAATCTAGCCAGACTTTGGATGACCGTCTTAAAATGTCACCCCGCTTGTTACCGCAGACGTTAAGGCGGTAACCGCCAAACCCGGCAGGCTGTAGAAATGTTCCGGGTTGCTTTTCGGTGGATCGTTGACCCTGAGAGGAGTCTCTCAGGAACCGATGAACGTCTTCTTAGTCTTGCACCCTTGCAAATTCTAGGGCATAGTTCTAGGACTTGCAAGGATGCAAGACTGCATCCTAAAAATAATATTTTTAGGAGGTCATATTATGACGTACAACAACATGAAGAAGGCTGAGCTTGTGAACCTGTGCAAAGAGCGGAATCTTCCCAGTAATGGCAAGGTTGCCACGCTGATTGAGCGCTTGGAGACTGCAGACCGTAAGGCTGCTGAAGCTGCCAACGCCGGGATTGGCGTTGGAGCGAACTCCAAGAAGTCCTATGCCGTGAACGCGATGCGTCCGGCAATCGTGGCGGCAAATGAGGCGAATAATCGCCGCGCCATCACTAAGGACGACGCCGCAGAAGCGGGCGTAGACGAGGAACGCTGGCAGGAATGGAAAAAGTGGTGTGCAGATCTCCACGAGATCGTTTCCACCTACGTGGAGGCAAAACGCTCCAGATCTGCATCTTCTGCATCTACTGAGATGCGCCAGACGTACCGCCAGAAGATCTACCCGGCATGGAGAACCATGCTGAAGGTAGGGGAGGAAAACATTTTTTCGCCGAAGATGTACCTGCGAGAGGATGACGTAGAGTCCCTGATCGGATTCTGCGAAGACTTCGTGGGGACTGCAATGGGAACTGAGCAGGCCAACGCAACCGAAGGGAAGTTCCGCAAGTTGGTGGAGACCCTGATCGGTTGCCGCATTAAGGGATGTGAGACGCTTCCTGCAAAGGATCGCGATCTGATCATCCTGTACGAGAGCGCTCTGCGCTCCAAAGAGAAGGCTGAGAAGGCACTGAACGGAGACGGAAAGAATATCGTGGGTATCATCCGCGAACTGCAGGCTGCTGAAGTGCAGACTGAGAAATTCGTAACGTCTCTGCGGGAACTGGGACTGACCGAAGAGCGCATCGCCGAGGTGACGGCGCCGTTCTACGTGAAGGTAAAGGATCTGAAGGAAGCTAAGAAGCGTTCGGAAAAGGCTCTGAAGAAGGCCGAAGAGACGATCGCCGCGAAGAAAAATGCGGCGCAGGAGATCTACGATCGCATCAAGAGCCGCTAAATTAAAACCGGGGAGGTGAAATACCTCCCCTTTATGGACTCATGTGCAAGCCTCCCCGTGGCGAGTCTGGATTCGAACCGATTGCACAAGAAGGGAACCTTATGGTATAATGCTCTGAGGTAAAGGAGGGTTATTATGCACACAGTATCTGTTTTCTATGACGGAGAGTGGTTGACGTATGAAAACTGCAGCCCGCTCACCACACTTTGCATGATTAACGACGCTTTAGCGCAGGGGCTGCGTGTAAAGCGTGACGGCAAAGAGATCGTAGAATCTTCTTACACTTGAAACGACCAATGTGTCCCCAAAAGGGAAGCGTCCACGTCGCGGGGGATGGGCAACGGGAATTATCCCGGCTGATTTCCTAGAAGGAGGTGTGTCATATAGGCGAGAAAGGAAAAATACTATCCCTTTCCAATGAGGATCTTTTAGAGACGCTCCAGAAGAACAACCCGGAGTTACTCAAAAGTGCTTTATCCAAAATTGAGGAGGGCCTCCGTGAAGAATCGGAGGGGACTTGTTTCGTGCCCGCCAAGGCAAAGGAATTTGAAAACCTATGCGTAGAGCTTAGGGAAATCGTTTCCGCCTTGGAGGGCGAAGTCATCGCCATTACTCCTATTGGGAGAAAATGTTTACGCCATTATATAGACGTATGCATCCCGGATGAGGCAGTAATGGATGCCGAAACGTTCCAGCGTTTTTTGGAATGTCTCAGGCATTTCAATTATTGCCATTGGAGTATTGAGGATGGCGATGACTTAATTACTCTGGGATTGTCCTTTAGTGGGATTTACCAGAAGTAGGGTACGGAAATCATTTTATTCCAGACTAGAACACAGGAGCTACGGAAACGAATTCCGACTCCTGTGTTTTAGTATGCAATAAAATGCAAAATAAGGAGGAACCAATGGAAACTGAAACCAAGAAACTCACCGCAACCCGGCAAAAAGCTATTGCGACCGCAATAGCTTTATGCTATCCTGTTTCTGTGGTCTCCAAATTAACGGAGGCAACAACGGAAACGGAAATCAATCGCATTATGACGACAGCCCGCCATGACGCGATCAAGGCAGACGAATTCCGGACACGTTCCCGGATCGTCTGCAACTTCAAGCCCCATTCTCGTGGGGTTGTGGTATTTGCAAGATAACGGAAACTAATGCACAAATTAAAATTAGGAGGGAAACTATGTGCTACAATGGAAATTTTAACGTTTTATTCAACTCTGAGCAGTTCTGGGCAGAGTCCGAAATCTTCTGGGATCACGCAGATGACGGAGACCTTCTGGAGTGGCTTGCGCCGCGCCGAGAGAAGGAAAACGAGATGGACGCAATGGAAACACCTGCAAAGGTGATGTTCCGTGGTAACCGAAACAGCCAGTACCGCTATCGCGTGATGAAGCGCGAGAAGGCGAAATACGGCAAGACAAAAGCAGATCGCCGTCAGGGACGGAAGGATTATCGCGACCTGTGCCGGGAGATGCACGAGTTCCGTGTATACAATGCCGGGGACAAAAAATCCCGGAAGGCAAAGGAGCAGTTCGCCTCCGCCCTGGGTGACGAATGGGACGTCACCCGGGGACAGGCAAACAACATTGCCGCAACGGAAGTTGTGGCCGAAGATTTTGTAGAGTCCCGGAAGGCAGAGCTGAAGGCAGTACAGGAAGAGATCCGTAAGGTAAACCTGAAGTGGTCCGATCTGCTGGGCCAGATGATGGCTCTGGAAGACGAACTCGCTGAACTCGCTCCCGGTTGGAAAGAGTGGGAAAGCTACAAAGCAAAGGAGGAACGGAGATGAAAAAACTCATCATCAGACTGGCTCTGATCGCCAGCCTTGCGTCTGCAACGGAAGCTACCGGGATCAGTCCCTATAGCTTCTACAAGAAGCTGGTCAAGAAACAGAAAATCGGTGTGGTAAGGGAATACTATACCGATAAATTGACAGGAGATATTCTTCGTAATCGCGGTGATGACATCATCGTGGAACGGATCATCGGCAAGGTAATTGACAACAAGGGCAATGGAAAAGTCCTTGGTGTTGAGGATTATGACTATATTTCCTACAACGGAGTCAATGGAATCTGCAAAGGAGATATAGTCATGACGGTGTGTATCTACGCACCGAACAGTGACGGCGAAGATGATATAATTGAGCGGTTTGATTATATCATCGACCGAAAGGGAAAGAAGGTGAAAAACGCGAAGAATAAGTAATACATAAATTAAAACAAATCCTGCTCAGTACTGGTGTACCGCTAGTGAAACGAATGACGGAATAGCTTGCGTCTGGGTTCAATTCTCAGATGAGTGGTTCTGCGGATTTATCGCAAAGCAAAGGAGGAATTATCCATGAGCAGCAAGGAAAAGGAACTGAAAGAACTGGAGTGCTTCGAACAGTACTTCGACCCAAATCGCCAACCTTTGGTTGACGAGTATTTCTGCAAGGTAACCCGAAGGGAGACGATCCTGCGGAAGATCAAGAACGCGATTCTTGATTTCATCTGCAATCCGTTTGTGCTGATGATGGCCGCTTTTGTGGGATGCATCATCTACGGCTAATTACAACTTAATATTGGTAATATACAAAATAATAAACACATAGCCAACAAGGCAAAGGAGGAACAATTATGTTCAACGTAGGCGACATTGTAACCGGTATTGATTCTAAGCAGTATTGCATTACGAACGATGCAGCGATCTGCAGAGTTATGGCGGTAGGGATCGCTGGAAATCCAGACAAAATCAAGGTAAAAGTTCTGGAACGAACCGATGGAGAGTATGAGGAGAGTGTCGGGGACATTTATCCGGTAGACGCCCGGCACTTCAAGTTGGTTGAGGGGTATCAGGTAGTAAGCGAGATCCCGGAACCTGAATATGATCTGACGCCAGTGTCGGATGAGATCATTGACCGAATCGCAAGTGAAATGGCAGTATTTTTTGATAAGTACGGTCATAGGCACTCCATGGAGGGTATCAGGGAAATCCTTCGGGTGTATCTGGAAAACAACATGCCGCTGATCGGCATCCTGCGTCAGCATCCGAATTGGGATGAAGAAAAGCTGGCAATCGTGTTCTCCAAGGGATACGTCCGCAGCGTCCAGTATCAGCAGGTAGTGGAGTTTACTGACTGGTTTCTTGCGAAGAAAGTGGAGCAGATCAACGCAAACGAAGTCAAATACTGCGGTAAGTCTTACCGTTGGTGGATGAGCCAGTATCGCCAGTTAGACCGAGCTGTAGATTTCATAAGCAATCTTGAGAGTGGCTTTTCTGCTTCTATTTCGTTCAACGGAATGGAAATCGATCCCAGACAAGAAAAAAGATTTGCCAGAAAAGCAATCGAAAGTCTGGATAATTTCCCGACTGTTACGGGAAAATATGTAAACTATACTTACTTTGCGGATTACGACAAGGTAAAATCTTTCCGCCAGGTACTTCTGAATTATTTCGGTCAGGAAGATCCGAGTACCATTTCTCCGGTAGCCACAAAGGAACTGACGGATAAAATTAACGAGATTTATCCCGGTATGGCTGTAGAGGGACAGAAGATCTCCCGGATCGTAGGGAAAATCGGCAAGCTCCTTGGGTTCGATCAGATTAAGGAAAAGTGGAACGGTCGTGACTACGGTTGGAACAGACAGTTCGCCATGTTCGCAGATGCTATTAATCCACTGGAATATACAAAGTATACTCTCATTTCCTTAAATCCTATGGATTTCCTGACCGCCAGTTTTGGTCACGGTTGGGCGTCCTGCCAGACTCCTGATTACCAGAACTTAAGAAATTGTTCACATACTTACGAAGGCATGTACATGAGCGGTACTCTTAGCTACATGCTGGATGGGGTATCCATGGTATATTACACGGTAGATGCCGATTACAAGGGAGATGAGTTCTGGAAACAGGATAAATCACAGCGGTGCATGTTCCACTACGGAAACAACGTACTGGTTCAGGGCCGGGTTTATCCTGATGGCAGAGATGGTGGAGACGGAAGTCTTGCTTCTCAGTTCAGGGCGGTCATGCAGGAAGTAATTACTACCTGTACAGGGAAACCGAATCTGTGGACTCTAAAGAAGGGAAGTGGTTCTATCAGAGAATTTACAGAATCTCATGGTACCCATTACAGAGATTACCAGCAGTATAATGATTGCACGATCTCTCTGCTCAAGGGATGTGAGCACAAGATAATCCATATTGGTCACAATCCGATCTGCCCGGAGTGTGGAAGGGAACACGAAATCTGTGGTCAGTTAACCTGTGATCGCTGTGGTCGTACAAAATACTGTAACCATTGCGGATGCGAGGTTGATCCTGATTTTGCAATCGAAATTGACGGCAACGTATTCTGCGACTCTGAATGTGCTGAAGCGTCTGGTTATGTGAATACTACCGATGACGGATGGCATGAAAGGGAAAGTTGCTTGTATGATGACCTGGAAGATGAATGGTACTGGGATTACGAAAGCAGTTACGTGGTAACGGAAGATGGTCATAGTTATATTGACGAAGACAACGCAAGGGAGGCTGGTTATGCCCAGAACGCAGATGGCGAATGGGTTGATGCTGCCAGTCTGAGCGAGGAGGCGGAATAATGAAAAACAAATCTACATTCCCGGAATTCATTGAGATCTGCAAGAAAACGGAAAAGGAATTGAAAGTATTCCTTGAAGGCGAACTGAAAAAGTATTATACGGAAGTCATCAACGCAAATGGCTTCCTGTATGCCAAAGCAAACAATTGTCCGGTGCTTCTCACAGCTCATATGGATACAGTTCACAAGGAAACGATCAAAGATTATTACGAGGACATTTCCTGTGGTCAGCATATGATTTCCTCACCTCAGGGAATTGGTGGTGATGATCGGTGTGGAATCTATATGATTCTGCGAATCCTTAAGGAAACGGATATGAGGCCGGCAGTACTGTTCTGCGAGCAGGAAGAGATCGGCGGTGTTGGTTCGAATAAGTTTTGTACGACCGAGCATCTGGAAGATATTAAGAAACTGAAGTTCTGTATTGGACTGGATCGTACCAATGCAAAAGACTTGGTATTCTATGATGATGACAATGAAGAGTTTCAGGATTTCTGCGAGAAGGTAACTGGATATAAAACTGCTTGGGGATCATTCAGTGATATCAGTCATATCTGCCCGGATGCAGGAGTATCTGGTGTGAATATCTCATGTGGATATTACAGAGCACATACAGTTCAGGAATATGTCATCATGGAGGAGATGATTGAAAGCATCAGTAAGGTAAAGGAGTTAATGCAGGAGGCAAACAAAGAGGAAACTGAACAGTTCGAATTTGTCCAGACGCCGTACAAGGGATACCTTTGGGAACGCTATGATGCGTATGATGATTATTACAATCATAACTACAGTTATTATGGCAGATATTACGGGAACTATAACAAATCCAAAGCACCTGTGAAAATGAATCCGGGATATGAACTGTATATCCAGTTTGTAGAGGAGGGAGTACACAAAGAAGATTGTATTGACGGAGTAAGTGAAAGCGACTGCTGGCTGACGTTTTTTCTGGATCATGCGTCTGTATGCTTTAATGATGTGTTAGATTGGGAGGGATACGACATCTAATATAGATACATAATACAACCGAAATTAAAAATAGAAGTTTACAACAGAAAGCAAAAATAGGATTTGGAGAATTGTTTTAGAATTCATATATAAGAAAGGAGTAACATTATGGCAACAATGGAAACGACGACAGAGCATATCCGAGACAACATCTATAAAACTCTTATGTCTCCTATCTGGCAGATGGATAAAGTAGATAAATGCCCGCATAGAAAATGGAATGATTTGGTTATCTGCTATAGATATAAGATTGATGATGAACATTGTGCATTAATTACAAAGGAGATTGCGGACCAGCTTGAGATGACAGAAGAAGATCTGTATCAGGGAAGCAAAACAGACCATGTCATGATACAGGGAATGTTTGATGTACTTACTGCTTATGGTTGTGAATACACTGGAGGTGCAAGTGAAAACTTTTTAGTGGTTAACCCTAATACTTTGCATGGTGCATCTAGTATTTTGAATGAAAAAGAATTTAAGGAAAAAGTCAAGGCAGATTGTTATCTGATTCCTTCTTCTATTCATGAATGGCTGTTATTAAATCCGGCTGTTATTGATACGGATTCTGTCAAAGAAATGGTTAAAAGTGTTAATAATTCTGAAGTCGATCCAAAAGACAGACTGAGTTATAACGTATATTGGTACGATGCTGTTAACGGTATGATTACGATTCTGTAAGTAATAAAGCAAATAAATAATATCACACACATACATATTTAATTATCAAGGAGGTCATATAATGAAGTTTAGTTTTGGTAAGAATGAGAAGGCTCTGAAGATTGTTGCTCCCGTTGCTGAGAAGTCCGCAGAAGAGAAAGTCCTGGATCGTCTGTTTGATCTTACGGAAAGTAATAAGCAGGTGATTGGTGGTAAGGTATACGCCAATATCCCGGTGGAACTGCTAAAGCTGGATGAGCTTTATCAGAGAACCAATACTTACAATCTGGATACGGTAAGACGCCTGACGCTGCAGTTTGATCTGAAGCAGATGGATACGCTGATGGTATCTGTCCACGAAGAAGAGAAGCGGTATTACATCATGAATGGTATGCACCGTTTCTTGGCGGCAACTGCGAAGGGAATTGATGCACTGCCTTGTGAGATTCAGTTCATTGATGGTGATGCAGAGACTCGGAGAAAGGCAGAAGCAAAGTATTTCATCTCTCAGCAGATTCTGGTGGACAAGATGAGTCCGCTTGATCAGCACAAAGCACATGTTGTTCTGGGAGATCAGGAGTATGTTGATCTGGATGACATTGTGAATAACACAGACGGTATTCAGTTCAAGAAGAATCGCCACAAGGGAAGACAGCCGAAGGGAACTCTGACCGGGTATGCTCAGGCAGTTGCCATTACGAGTAAATACGGAAAGGAGCATATGCAGAATGTATTTGACATTTTGATTGGTGCTCATTGGAATGAAGTCGGTACTGGTCTAAGCTATTATGCACTGCGCATGGTTTCTGATGTACTTGCGGCTCATAATACTGCGGAAGTGAAAGCAGAGATCACCAGAGTACTTCGCAAGTGGGATCCGAAGCTGTTCCAGGCAGTTGCTTGGAGTCATTACACTACGAGAACCCAGGGCAACGCAAATGCACTGTTCCTTGAAGACTACGTTTGCACGAATCTGAATATTCCTCGTCTGATCGATAAGGAAGTAACGGAAAGATTCAATCCGAACGTTGCATAATAGGTAAATTAAATAAAACGGGGAGTCTGTATCACACGGGTACAGGCTCCCCGCCAATGAGTGGTGTAGTTAAATATTCATGACAATGAATGTTTAGTTATGTTACTCATTCACCAAGCATATTAATGGAGGGAAACAAAATGGAATCGAACAACAAGGAAACGGTAGAAATGATGATCACTTATTTTTTGAATGAAATTGAATTTCAGAAAGAGCTGATTCGTCATGCGAAACACGATATTGATGACGCAACGGAAGATGGTGATAATTCGAAACTTAGAATTCATACCAAGATGCTGCGGAGAAGAGAAGCGAAGATGAATGATCTTCACCGGATGTTGGACTTTGTACAGAGGCTGCATTACGAAATGGAGGTACAGTAATGAGAGCAATTCAGTATGATACCAGATTGAGCCGGGATCGGTTGCCGATGCTTGTAAAAGAAAGCAGCTTCAATTACAGCGGTAATGTTTACTTGACTTCTCCTGTTGCGATCTATCAGTTTCTGCGTCAGGCAGATGATGTTGAGACGTTGGACAAAGAAAAAGTGTATTTGTTTTGCTTTAATAACAAAAGCAAACTGATTGGTTGGTTCATTGTATCTGAAGGAACGATCAATCTTTCGTTAATGTCCTCAAGGGAAGTGTTTATCAAAGCGCTTGCCGTCGGAGCGGTAAATATTATTCTGGTTCACAATCATCCGAGCGGTGATCCCTCACCCAGTACAAACGATGACAAAGTAACAGAAAATGTTAAGCAAGGTGGTAGTATTCTGGGAGTACCGTTATTGGATCATGTTATTATCGGTGACAGAACTTATTATTCCTATATGGAGAATGGGAGGTTGTAATATGAATAACAATACGGAAATTATTTCCGGGTTTACATTCTGTATTCGGGGCAGAGATTACTTTGTTCCGTCTCAGTTAGTGAAACGGACAAAAACGTTCTCAAAGAAGATTCTGACCAAGTTAAGTTACCCGCTGACAGAAGCGAATGTGAATTGGATGTTCGATCACATTCAGAAATGTGATAAGGAACAGACTTCATATGGGCTGAGGATTTGCGGTGACCGCTACGGAAATAAATTCACGCTCTGCATTCCGTATGGAGAAAGAGAAGATTATATAGAAATGGAGGTAAGCTGATGCGGTATCCAAAGGAAGTGTTCCATGTCCGTGAGGATGTAACCAGGGAAAATATGAGAGCTTACGAAGCAAAACGAGATCGGTTCTACAAAAAGTGTGAGGAACTGTTCCCGGATTTCTGGTCACTGCCGTTTAGAGAAAGAATGGAAATTAAAAAACTGGTAGAGGAGGAAATGTAATGAATCAGATTGTTGTGGAAGAAGATATGTTCGCAAGGGAATTCACGAAAGAAGAAAGATGGGATCGTGCGGCTAAGTTGGGTCGTCACAATCTTGAGCAGTGGAGAAAATTACATGAACGGTACAATACGTTAGGTAAAGAAAGGGAGAATGCGTAAAGCAAAATAACAGTCAGTGATAATAATTAATAGTATATATAATATACATAATGAAATAGAAAAAATTCTACATATGTATTTATATAATATTATTGGGTTTTTGGAGTCAAAAATTAACTTTGTAAAGTAAAAGAGGTGTTTGACTTAATAAAATTAAGTGATAATAAGCGACATTAGGTAAAATTACCCAGTATTAAGTTCGCCTTGAAACATGTTGGAAACGATGTTGACATTGAAACAGAAAGGGATATGAATATGTATTATGTAATTATGTCACACAATTTTGATGCAGAGACTTGCATCTGGGAATTCGATGAATATCAGGTAGCGGTTGCATTCCTGCATTGGGAATGGGAAAGATATTACAATGAAGAGATCGCTTGCGAAAGCAGACTGAATGAAAATGAATGCTTCCATGACTGGGATTATGCCAAGGTAGAATGGTCTGATGGTGATTATACGGAATTCACTTTGGTTGAAGGTTTGGATGACGTTCCATCTGAATTTGAAGAAGAATGGGAACGGTATGCACCGTAAAGCAAAGGAGGTATACACATGCGGTATTATTACAGATTCATTATTGTAGACGGTTCCGGGGCTGAGGTAAGCAGAGATTACGTCACAAGAAAAGACGCTGAGTTCGATCTGCCTGAGTACAAGAAACTGTGTGGTGGTTGTCGCATTAAGAGAAGACGGTATTACTATCAGTAAAGGAGAATAACATGAAATATTACATCGTACCGAAGAATGAAATTGCAATGGAAATCAATGCCAATATCATGAAGTGTGAATCCGCAGCGGACGCCATGTCCTTTTTCGCCATCAATATGGATTCTGATATGAATACATATTTTGAAGCTGTAAGCGAAAATGATTGGGCAATGTATCAGCTTAAGCGAACTCAGACAGAAGAGAAACGAATATTTCTTGAGTTCGCAGAAGATGTTTTAGAGGAAGACTTCGATGATATTGAAGAAGACGATATTCCTGCTTTGGCAGAATATGCTTGGGAGCTGTACTGCGGAGAACGCAAAGGAGGTGAGGGACTGACAGAGTATGAGTGCATTGAGAAGGCGGTTGATGATAATTATGAAACGATTGAGGAGGAAGAATGATGTCGTGGACTAGCATGAAAAATTCCAGATCTTATCTGAAGGCAGATACGAAGAGAAGAGATTATAATGATCCATATGCAGAAATAGCTGCAGCTGCTGTTCGTCAGGCTGTGAATGATTGGGTGGAGTTACATAAGAAGAGAGGCAAACCTGAATGGTTACGTGACCCGCCTGGTACGAAAAAAGAGAATCGGCGCACGAAGGCAGATGAAATTCGTAACATTGAAGAGTTTTTCTTGAGTGAAGACTTTCAGATGTACACGGATATTGATGGGAAAAAGCTGTTGGAATATCTGAAAGATCTGTATCTGTTGCGGAGAGTTGTATAGGTTAAATTAAACGGAGGCAAACAATGGATGTATTACTGCAGAAAATGTTTTTGGAACCAGAGAGATGGACCGAAGCGATTGAAATTGGTGTTGGTAAAAACATCAGCAAAACAGAAATGAGACAGTTATGTGATCCTGAAGTACGGAAAGCATTGTTGTACAAGATTGCAACAGATCAGTACAGAATTGCTCCACCGCATACAGCACAGATTCCAAAGGATACACCGGGTGAATTCAGAACGGTTTATATCAATGAAAACATTGATCGAATCTTTCTGAGTCTGGTGAACAATCTTCTGTTTGAGATGTTCCCGGAGATGATTCATCCTGCTTGTACGTCTTATCAGAAGGGCATCGGTTGCGGCAAGGTAGTGCAGAGTATCTCTAAAGAGATACAGAAAGGGAACGGAACAGTCGGATTCAAATCAGATCTGAGTAAATACTTTGATTCAGTCCCGCTGAAATGGATTGATTATGTCTTCGATCAGATCGAAACGAAAGTCGGGAAGAGCATAATCATTGATATTATCCGTGATTATTATCATACGGACTGGTGCTTTGACATTGAAGGGAATTTGATTCAGCATTATCAGTCATTGAAACAGGGCTGTGCTGTAGCGAGTTTTCTTGCGGATGCCATGTTATATGACATGGATGAGCGGTTAAGTAAACTAAAAGGGAAGTATGTACGATACAGTGATGACTGTTTATATGTTGGATCTGATTATGAAGATGCAATGCGGATAATGAAAGCAATGTTAGCAGAGAAAGGACTGACATTGAATCCGAAGAAAGTAGAGTACATTGATGGAAATCGTTATGTCAAATTCCTTGGTTTCAGCATTTGCGGAGGAAATATCAGTCTCAGTAAGAGCCGAGTAAAGACATTCCAGAAAGAAATTGAAAAGCGAACCATCAAAAGCAAACGGTCGTATAAAGCAGCTGTAAATGCAGTCAATCAGTATCTGTATGGTGGAGAATACAGTTGGGCAACATCTGTATTACCAATCATCAATGTAGAGGAAGACATACAGGAACTGAACAAGTTCGTTATGGACGCATTGAGAGCTGTGCAGACAGGGAAAAAGAAGATAGGAGGTCTTGGCTATGTTCCTGATGGTAAAGTAGGCGTGATCAGTCGTGGAACTGGCCGCAACGTAAAAGCGAATCGTATGAAAACAGCTAAAGAAATTAGTGGGTATCATACGATTAATGAAATGCGGCTGGCTTTAATGACTTCAAGGGAAGTGTTTGATACTCTGGTAAGAATGATGTAAACAACAAATCATTATGGCAAGAATGTATGCTAGGCAAATGAAATTTAAGTCATACAGCTCCCAGCCACTTAACCTGGATCCTGCCAGGCTCGAGCTTGGCAAGTTGTCTGACGACAATGCCGGAAGCTCGAACCAGGCAGGATCCAGGTGACCATCCTGAAGTATCCTTCAGGATTAGTCGCTGGTAGCTGTATCTCCTATGAAACAAATAAAGGAAGCCATCATGTTTGTAAGGCATACATAAATAATAGTGCAATGGAAATCAATAAGGATCTTATATTTAGTCCATGCTGGAGGCGGCCACCGGTCGTCGCCCGCAATGGACTCTATCGTTATGCGGGCGACGACCGGTGGCCGCCTCCAGCATAATGACATGAGACAAATAGAGAGAAGCACCGCAAGATATGAGTTGGTTTCAATCCTAATGGCAAGGGAAGTATGAGGAGAGGTAAACATTTATGATTACGGATCCCGGCAGCACCTGCTGCAGGCACACGTTTCATTGACATTCACGGATCCTGCAGCAGGTGCTGCCGGGATCCGTAATTGATGATACTCAGTACAGAGATGCCATTTTTACCCCGGATCATACATTTAATAGAGTAAGGAGACAGCGAAATGATTTTGTTTGATAAATTGGTCAACGAGATAGGTAAAGGTTCGTCAGTACTCATACGACTGAAGGAAAAGGACCTAATCGTGAATGGTCAGTATTGGATTCAGAACGGTAAAGTAAACGAACCGTGTGATACACTGATGAAACACTATGCGAATATTATGGAACTGATTGAAGATATGTATATCAGTTACAAGTATTCGTATCCCGATGAAATGGGAACCAAACGAAAGCGAAGTTATTTTAAAGCGCTTACCGCTGATGAAATGACAGATGCAGAACTGGTGACTGGTGCTAAAAGGAGGACAGCAAGAGTTCTGTTAGAAGCAACTGTATTACTTAGTACATTGAACGGAGATCTCAAATGGAGGGATGAATGGGGATCTTGGTTCTATCAGGGAAAGAAAGATAAGGATTTCATTCTGTTAAAGGAATGGGTCGTGTAACGTAACTTAGTGGGTAAGTAAACTACAATATAAAATAATAGGAGAATAAATTATGCAGAACAGAAATAATAGAATGAACACTCTGAACAACGCTGGTATCGATACTTCCAAATATTATAACGTGGCTATTGACAAGGCACTTCCGAAGGGAACTACGCTGACGATCACGATTGGTGAGAATGGTCTGCCTACGGTTACGACAACGGAACTGAAAGGAATGCTGGACCAGATCGACAATCAAGGATATGTAAAGAACAGCAATCTGTTCAGACGTTGGGTGATGGCTCAGACGTTCCGTATGATGAAACATGAGGGCGGCTATACCACAGCTCTGAACGAGAAGCCGTATAAGTATCAGTGGACGATGCTTGAGAATGAACTTCATGCTATGAGCAAGATCGAAAAGGAAGATAAAGAACTGTTCAAGGTACGGAAAGATTTCTTTACCAAGGAAGTGATCATTGCCATGCTTGAGGATTACAAGGCAAAGCTGAATGCCGAGTGTGAGCGCGAGTTTTGGGCGTGGGCACAGCGTAAGCGTACAGAAGGTATCGCAATTGCGAATATCACAATTGATGCAATCAAGCAGTGTACAAATTATAATGGTTACTATCAGATTATCCGAGAGTTTAACAAGGAACTGAAGGGTGGACGAAGAGATGGTTATTATTGCCCGGATCTGACACTGAGCCGTACCACTGCCAAGTGTAAGGAATGGATCGATGCGTACAAGGGAGCGGGTGCGTATTACAGCCTGCAAAATTATCTGCGGTTCCATGCAAATACTCATGTATATCTGCCGACGAATGAGAGAGGCCGTGTTCTTTGGGCAACTCGTCTGGAGGCGGAGGGAGAACTGGAAGTCAAGAGAGAAGAATACAAGGGACAGTGGTATAAACTGTTCGGTTACTTCAAGAGAGTAATTGAACTGAATCAGTTCGATTTCGATAAAGCCATGCGTCAGAAGTATAATCGGTAATAACGGAAAGGGATTGCGACCCGATAATACAATACTATAAGTTTAACATTATGATCCTGGAAGGCGGATAGCTGCGGATTATCTTCCGGCTTCCGCCTTCCAGGATCAGATTGATGAATCCATTACAGAAACGCAAAATGATAGTTGAGTATTGTCAAAGTCCTTGCCAAAGGACAATGAGCATGGTATAGTATGAACAGAAACGAACATATGTTCGAAATATTATAAAGGGGGATGACGAATATGTATGTTGTAGTTGTAACCAATAATTATAATGACAAAGGAGAAGCTATCTTATGTAAGACAAAAGATGACGGTATTAAGGAACTGAAGGAAAAATTCTTGACACTATGTGATGAAGCAATCAATTTAAACAGACACCACACACATGTGTCTGCTGATCTGCTGTATGCGGAAGTATGGGATGGATTATTGGCAACAGAAATGAGAGTACTACCCGCTGTGGGAACGAACTGATTGTAAAATAAGGAGAAGATAAGGAACCAGTAAACACTGGTTCTTTTTCTTTAGATTAAAGTATACTAATTAACTTAAATATACTAATGATGGTATATCAAAGGAGGTTATATTATGGCAAGAAGAAAGCCGAAACAGTACAAGCTGACAAACGGCGTGGTTTATGATCTGTATCTGACAGGAGACACGCATGTGCATATCTCTAGCGGTAACGAAAAGATTGGCAAGGGAATTTACAATCTGTCCTTGCTTCCGGGAGACGAACCGTTGAAACGGAAAGATGGTCTGCAGCTTACGAATATTGCTGGTACTTGCCATGGTTGCTGTGATGGTTGCGGTGATTGTTGCTATGCAAAACGTTCTGCAATTCAGCATCACAATGTGAACATCAAAGCATGGGGTGAGAATACTATGCTTGCAAGGGAAGATACGGAAACGTTCTTTGCTGAGGTCCAGACCTTTCTTGATCGCAATGTGGTTTCGGTATTCCGAGTTCATGTGGGCGGAGAGTTCTTCTCTTATGCTTACATAAAGAGATGGGTTGAGTTCGCTGCGAAGAATCCTGATGTGATCTTTTATGTTTACACGAAGCGGTTCGGATGGGTCGAGAAGGTAGACGAAGAGTACAACGGAGTTCTTCCTGATAATTTTAGAGTGCTGGTTTCGATTTGGCATAAGAATTACAGCAACCCGAGAGGCTTTGCAGAGTTCATTTATGACGACGGAACGGAACCTGAGCTGAAAGATGTTGTCCACTGCCCGGCAGTAGATAAGAATGGTCATGAGACTGGTGTTACTTGTTCGATGTGCAAGAGATGCATTAAGGCAAAGAAAGGGACCAGAACTGCAGTGTACGCACATTAATACATGATAAATTAAAACGCAAATAATTACTTGACAGATAAGGCAAAAGGAGGTATCATAATGGCAACAGAAAAGAATACAGCAAACAAAGAGTGGATGACAGCTTACAAACTGATGAGACTAGGGAAAGATGGTAAAGTGTATCCACTCTTTATTAATAGGAAAGAACCGACACGGTTCGGAGCAGTGCTGAAGGCAGAATGCTTCCCCACGAAAGGGTTCGCCATTCGGACAGGGTGGCACTGTTGTTTCACTCCTTATGCACCACATCTTAAAGAAGAACTCGCAAGTGGAGAAAGGAGAGTATGGGTTGAAGTCAAAGTAAAGGATTGGGAAAGTTATGATCGCCCGGCTAGCCAGGGGAATGCTTGGATACTGGCACAGAACATGGTCGCAGTAAGAGTAATGGATGAAAAGGACGTCATTAAGGTTAGGAGGGCTGCATGATGAAAAAGTTTTATTGTCCTGTAAATGGTTGGGATTACCCCTATTGGGAAAGAGACGGTACCTGCTCTATAGTTGATAATGGTGATGACCCTGTAAAGGAATGCGATGATGCAGCTACCTTTTGGGATGAAGATGATGATTATTTTGTATATGATTATGAGAACGGAAACATTGATTGATAATTGCATGTTGATAAATAGATAAATTAAACAAGAATAAACAAAATAAACAAGATTAGTAATTCAAGAAAAGGAGATTAAATTATGGCAGCATGTGTAGAGACTATGTTTAGTGTAAGAGAGACACCGTGGCATCATCAGGGGACCGTTGTTCAGGATGCTCCGACTTCGAAAGATGCGATCAAGTTGGCGGGTCTGGATTGGAGAGTGATTCAGCATGAAGTAGTAGATAAGGAAACAGGAATTGTGATTCCGGGATTTAAGATCAACGTAAGGGATATCGATAATAAGCCTTTGGGAATGGTGACTAATCGTTACCGTATCTGCCAGAACGAAGAAGCATTTGATTTCACAGACGCTCTGCTTGGAGAAGGCGTGACCTATGAAACTGCCGGAAGTCTTTCGTCTGGAAAGCGAGTATGGCTGTTGGCAAGAATGGAAGGCAGACAGATGACGGGAGAGGACTTCATCCCTTATCTTGTGTTTACGAATAGTCATGATGGCACTGGTGCTATTAAAGTTGCGCTGACAAATGTTCGCGTTGTATGCCAAAATACTTTGAATATGGCGCTGAATGGCGCTCAGAGAAGTTGGGCATGCGTTCATAAGGGAAATATTCAGGATAAACTTCAGGAAGCTTACAATACACTGTCCAGAGCAGAAAATTATCTGGACAAGATGGAAGAAGAGTTCGGGGAATTGAAACTGAAGAAATTGACCGACGATAAGGTAAAAGAGTTTATTGATCTTCTTCTTCCAGTGGACGAGATGAATGATACGAAAAGAAAGATTCTGAATATTACGGAAAAGAGAGCAGAACTAATGTATCGTTATCAGGAGGCACCTGATCTGAGAGACATCGAAAAGTCTGGCTATAGATTTTTGAATGCTGTAAGTGATTTTGTTACTCATTCTGAACCACTGCGGCTGACCAAAAGTTACAAAGAAAACTTATTTATGAACGTGGTGGATGGCCATGCGTTTATGGATAAGGCATATGAGATGATCAAGGCAGCGTAATAAACACACTAACCTCCGGGGATCTATTCGGTCCCCGGAGGATAATAAACGCAGAAAGGACAGGGAAATGATTAGAGACGGATGGCACAATATATGTGCAACGGCCTATGTTTTTACCGAATCCGGAATGGTTTTACGAGCAACCAGATGCTGGCGGCCAGCTTCGGTTTATAAATGGGATGCGAAGCTAGAATGCTGGACGAATGTTTGCCCGGTAAAATATGAGACGTTTCGTAAGGGATACCGAGAAGGTAGATATGATATTAAATAAGGAGACGTAATTATGATAGTGCTTAAAACAGTGGAAGCTAAAAACGTACTGACCAATGAAGTGCGAGTAAAGACTTATATCAGTTGGGATGAGGTAAAGGAAGATTTAAAAGCGTATGCGAGGGAAACGGAAAGGACGGATTACAGAGCTAACGATATAGAATTCTGGGATCTGAAGTTACTTGGTGAAATATTAACGATTGGTTAATTACAAGAAGGGGGACAGATATGAATAAGATTACTTTTGAATCTTTATGTTTCGACTTTACAGTGGATGAAGCTATGGAAAGAGCAAGAGAAGACAGTACGTCAGATCGTTTTAAAACTACATATTCTGTTTGGCAGAACAGGAAGACAAAAAAAAGTAGAGTGAGCTGCTATGAGTTCGCATTGAGTTTTAAGAAAGAATGGAGAGTAATTGCCCAGTTTAAAAATGGAGAACAGATGATGTGAGTGATGTAAGGAGAATAAATATGGAAGCAAAAAGAGAATTAGCTGTAAACTGTATGCTTTATATGGATATGAAAGACGGTGAAACAAAAGATGAAGCGCTTACACGAATGCTAAATATTTTAGATAAAGCTAAACTCGAATGGGGCATTTATGAATGTGAAGAAAGGGAGAAATAATATGAAGTACATAGTATCAGTCAAGATTGACGGCAGACTTGATGTTGAAGTTGAAGCTGATTCGTTTGAAGAGGCTCGAAGGGAAGCTGAGTTTGAAGCAGGCAACTGTGATTGGAATCGAGTTGAGTGTGTGGATATTGAAGCTGTAAATGCTGAAGATGAAACAGGGAAATTTATTGATTATTAAGGAGGGAAAATGAGTAGAAGTAGTGTTGCATGGCTTAGTAGTTTACTTATTTTATTCGGTATAGTTCTTGCTATGGTTGGGAGTCCTGGAGCGTTAGTTATAAGCGGCTTATTGATAGGACTGTGGGCGTGGTTACTATGGGCGGCTTATGCAACAGATGAAAAAGAAAAGGAACATATTAATAGTTTAAGAGATGTTATTGAACAGTTGCGAGAGCAGAAGAAAGGATGATAGCATGACAAGAAAAATTATGTCGTTGGCAATTGGTGGTGTTCGAATTGAGTGTATTAAAGAAGAGGGAAAAGTCAATCCCTATGTGGTCCGTCTCGTATGGTGGGATGACGGTTGGCATCGTAAGAAGATGGTTGCATATGCTGATTTTACTTCAGTTTTGTATTATTTGTTGGATTATCAGCATGCACATCTTGATAACGCGAGTATTGAAGTGAAATTAAACTGGATTAAAAATTATAAGTGATAGGAGGGAAGAGAATGTATCAGATAGTTGTATGTTCTTTATTTGTATGGATGGAATTAGTAGTGACCGCCTGGGCTGCCGCTAAAAAAGATATATGGCTCACGGCATTAAACGGTTTTTGCGCAACAGGTTGGATTATTATATTGGTTTATCGTATAGTACAATTTGTAAAATAATAGACAGGGAAATCAAAAGGAGGTATGTTATATGCAGCGTAGAAATAATATTTACAGAGGGTCGCGATTTGTCGGGGATTGTGGTATAATTATACCACTTCCGAGAATGTCAAGGCAGAGAGAAAAAGGACATATCAAGGATCTGTGGTGTCCTAAGTGTGGGAAAGTGCATGGGTTCAAGGAAGTGAAGAGCAATGAGTTTATTATGACGATGAGCGGAGAAAGGATATGGTAAAATAATAAATGATTGGGTTATTATTTCCATGGTTAATTATTGCTGCGGTTTTGGCAGAAAAAACAAAAGAAAAACATTATAATAGTATACAAAAAACAAATATTGCTGATTATAGAAGCATTATATATTATGATTATACTGGGTCTCCCAGGTATGCAGTAACAGACGAAAAGGTGCTTATTCATTCCATTAATAATATTAGAATGTATTATTCTTTGAAAACAGGGAAATTATTATATGATGAGGGAGATGAAATACTTCATTGTTATAATCAATTTTGTCGAGATAAAGGAATGAGAGGACATTATGGTTTTATCGATGAGTATATGCAAGGAGTCAGGCATCCTGTTAGTCGCAAATTATTTTATTTTGATGACATGAATAGACCATATATTTTATTCATGATTCGACCAGAATATACAACAGAAAAAATAAATACAAATTATTGTTGCTATCTATGTCATTTTAAAGGAGACTTGGTTCCTTTTGAATTGCAACGTAGTGATAATAATCGTTATGTATTAGAAGACTATATTGATAGATATAATATAGATGCAAACAGTATGATAATAATACCAACAAATGAAATTCATTTTTATGATTTGGATAAAGCATAATATTTAAATATGACATGAGGAGGTCACTATGAATGGTAGGGAAGAATATAATTATCGGTTGAAAATTAAAAATGACAAATATATCCATGATCACCCAGAATTGAGGGGGTTTAAAAACTATTTAAGTGATTATAGTCAAACGACGGTTTATAATTACTTGTTAATTATTACCAGGTTTAATGAATATGTTAAAAAGCCAGAACAAAGATTAACTATTGATGATTTTAGTGGCTATTTAAATATTATGAAATTTAAAGAAAATGGCGAACTACGTAACAATAGTAACATGATTACTATTTATCATGCATTGAAAAACTATGCTAGTTATTTAGAAGCTAAAGGGGTTTTAAAAAATAATCCTATGGAAAAAGTTAGGCGGCCAAAGTTTTCTGAAAGTCAAATTACGATTCAAAAAAGGGAAAATGCTTTTTTGACGTCACAAGAAATTACAGAACTGTTAAATAACATAAAACAGGGGGTAGGATCTTCAAAAGCAAAATCTTTTCAAGAACATTTAAAAGAAAGAGATATTGCTATTGTTCTAGTCTTTCTGAGCACTGGTATCCGTTGTTCTGCATTGTGTAATTTAGATGTAGATAGCTATGATGCTACCAACCATAGATTAATTGTAACTGATAAGGGAGATAAAACACAATTTTTTTCGTTAAATAGTATAACTTGTGATGCGATTAATACTTGGTTACATATTAGGTCTCGTATGATAGCTGATACTGATAATTGTAATGCTTTATTTATTTCTCAAAAACGGAAAAGAATGGATCAATCAACAATTAGTTACAATTTGAAAAAATATACTATTACCATTCAAGGCAAACATATCACTCCTCATAAACTTCGGGCTACTTATGGTACTCAGCTTTATGAAGCGACAAAAGATATTTATTTTGTCCAAAAAGCTATGGGACATAATTCTCCGACGACTACAGAGAGATATGTAAGAGGCCAGGATGAGGTGACAAAGGAAGCTTCTGATATTATGGGAAGACTGTTTTAAAAAGGAGGTAAATAAATTGTATAATTACATTAGACTGCTTCATGGATTCGCCTATGTAGATAAAAAGTCTACTCTTAAACATGGAGATCTGATCGGTGGCATTGATCAGGATCCAAAAGAAATTAAAAGGTGGCCGATTGACAGATTGGAAGAAGCAAAACAGGAATTAGAGTTGCTTCGGTGTACATATACAAAACATTTTGATATAGAACGGTGGGAAGAGTATGCACTGGAATACATTCAGGTAGACGATGATGGTGATATTGTAGCTTACGGTGATTATATTTATGCAGAGGAAGATTAAATAAGAAATGGCAATTTACATTCCGAATTATGATCCGCTTTCTTCATGTGACCTTTGTTTTATGGCAGACTATTCTCCTTTTGAAAATTATATACAGTGTTGTATAACTAAAGAAATTATTTCTGGAAATCCAGGGCTTGTCGTGCAGAAACCTGATACATGTCCCCTTATTAAGGTAGACGAAAGGTATATGGATTGATTGGCAGAGGGAGGGGTGAATAGGGTGGAAGAATTAAAAAGGTGCCCGTTTTGTGGAGAACAGCCAGTATCTGGAGTTGAATTTTCTGGAAGCGATGGTGTAACAATAAAATTAAAAGCGGTTGTTCGTTGCCCAAGATGCGACGTTTCAAGAGGGTTTGTTTTTAAAGCAACGGATATTAATCCAGTACCGTTTTTTACTTATGAAGTGGCTTTTGATAAAGCTAAAACGCAATGGAATCAAAGGAGTGACGTATGACTTTTCTTGTGAGTATGATTGTTGGGTGTCTTTTGTGTATAGCGCTTAGTTTAAGCAGTATAGTTGCTGAATTAAAAGGGATAGAAAAAGAGTTGAAGTTGATGCGAAAACATAGGACCGATTGTTAAGGAGGGAAAATGAATGTGGGTGGCTGTCGTGCTTGACTGCTTGCTTATTGTATTTGTAGGAATAGCTTTGGTATACGTCGTCATGACTATCTGTAATTATATTAGTAATGACAGTGAATTTTGGTTTTGTCCCGCGCCAAAAGACAAAAGTAACTTGTATATTTCATTCGATAGATTCTATACATTGTATTCTATTGCACCAGATAAGTGGCGCTTGTACAGGGTGCCTCGTGGCGTGGAATATTATGATAAAATACTATATCATGATGAAATACTATATATGGAATCATTGATTGATAGAATACGATTCTACATGTTTTACAAGCACAAAGAAGATTTAAAGATCAAAGAGTGGACTGATAAGAGAGTAAAGGATTTGATAAAGAGCTGGCAGAACGATATTGATAATTTTAAGAGGGAAACCAATAAAAGAAAATGAGAAAGATTTTTATTATTGGCTGGTGTTTTATGGCGGCAAGGTTTGTGACTGGGATATTGATTGGGAGAAAACAAAGGAAGACGAGGTGAAGAATGATGAAAAATTTGATTAACCGTCAAGAAGCAATTGATGAAATAAGAATATGGAAAACTAAAACGACTGTAGAGGGTTTAGTAAATCGTATTAAGGCTTTACCGGCTAGACGACCGAAAATCGGGTGATGAGTACCAGGCGGTTATGATCTGTATTACATTGTATGTTCATGCTGCGGTTATCAGAGATATGATTATTATGAAACTCCGAAAGCAAAATATTGTGAGAACTGTGGAATGAAAATGGATCTTACATAAGATTAACATGTTAAAAATAATAATTAATCGAATAAAAGCAATGTTGAATGATTTACATTATGAAGTATGGAACGATTGGATAATGTCCGATGCTCTTGAATTTGGATTGGAGCCTGAATTTGTAGAAATGATGCTAGAATCCAATTATATAAATCATTATGGTAAAACATTGACTAAAATTGATGAGGAAAGCAAATGAATCAAATTATGTCTGCTTGTGGGTTAGAAAGTAGACCAAGATGGCTTGATTTTGGTCCATCTAAAGAACATAGATATCATTATCAGTGTTCATATTGTGGGGAAATAATTCATAAAAGAATTCTCCCCAAAATTTGTCCAAATTGCAAATCTAAAATGAAATTGATTTGAGGGTGATGTTGGTGAAAATTCAATGCCGCATAGAGGTATGGAAAGATGACAATTAGTGAAAAGCAAATGAATATTGTAATAGATAATTACTTTAAAACAGAATGTGATGTAAATACATCTATACGCAAAGCATTTGAAAAAGGATTCCGAATAGGAGTACAAAAGGGTACTGCTCTTAAGCCAGAACAACAGATCGGCCAGTGGATTACAGAAACGATGCGTTTTGACGAAAAGTATCATACTAATGTAATACATTGCTCTAAATGTGGTGTACTGAAAAAAATTGGTTGGAGAACTGAAGACATGCATTATTGTCCAAACTGTGGTGTAAAAATGGAGGGAAAAGAATGAGTGATCCGATTGATAGGCAGCGGGCGATTGAATCTTTTTATGATTCTATAGGCGGTGTGCCTGTAGAAGCGGTCCAGTATGTAAAAGAATATGCTGATAAAATGATGAAGAGAATTAAATGCTTACCGTCTATACAGCCAGCGAAGGCAAAGTGGATATGGAAAACAGGAAGCCGCTACGAGTGCTCTGAATGCGGGACGCAAACGGAAGTTGATGAAGTTATGCAAGAGCCTGTTTATAGGGCGTGTCCATATTGTGGAGCGGATATGTGTGATAATGATGGAAATGTTAAATGGAAAAGGTATTTAAGATGAATGACTTGATCAGCAGACAGGCAGCGAATAATCCGCTGGAGAAATGTTATACATGTAAGCATGTGTATCAGAGAATATCCGATGATGACACGTTGTATTGTAGATGTAGAAAGGGATGTAGGTATGAAGAATTTAAGTCCAAAAGAAGCAATAACGATTCTGGAAGACATGAGGATTAATACTTCATTACCAAAAGCGGCGGTAATGCAAAAAAAACGAAATGCGGCGATAGACATGGCAATTGACACTTTAAAGTATTCGGAAATGCCGAACAGTTCCGACTCAATTAGCAGGCAGGCGGCGCTTGGGGTAATAAAGCGCAAATTGGCAGAGCCAGCTTATCAACATGCAGGCGAAGATTGGTATGTTGATATGAATGACGCAGAATCTGAGTTACTTGAGTTGCCCTCCGCACAGCCAGAACAGCGGTGGATACCGTGCAGTGAGAGGTTGCCAGAAGAGAGTGGGCGATATCTTATTTCCGCTCTTGATGGAATAGGGAGAAGAACAACTGTTGCACCGTATCAGCCGAGATATAAAGCATGGACGATGACAGGAAGAATGGCATACTGGAAGGTTATCGCATGGCAACCACTTCCTGAACCGTATGGAGGAGACAATGAATGAAGATAGGTGATAGATGTTTTGTTCACGGATACATAGACGAAATCCGCAAAGATACGGTAATTATCCGAAACACTGGTGGGTACTTCGGCACAGACCCGGGAGAGGTTATCACGGTAAATGATACTGCACATCCGAATTGGATTTCTCTGGAAGACAGATTTCCAGACAATAATATGGATGTTCTGTTGCAATTTGCAAGCAATATGGGAGTTGGGTTTTTCGAAGACGGTGACTGGGCAATAAATACTGGTGATGGGATATACAGTGTTATTGGCTATGGGGAAGAAAAACCTATCGCATGGATGCCACTTCCTGAACCGTATAAGGGAGGTGAACAGGATGAATGACTTAATCAGCAGACAGGCGGCGATTGATGCACTCCATATGCACTTAATGTACCGCATGGGAACGGATAGCAATAAAAAACGGCTTGATGATTGGATTAACAGTTTGCCATCCGCACAGCCAGAACGCACTTGTGTTAATTGTGGCAGGACAGTAAACAACGGTGGATGGTATGCCGATGGGAGAACCAGATGCCCGATAGAAGAACATTATGCGTTGCCGAAAGATGGGTTCTGTCATTTGTGGGAGAAAAGGAACGTTACTGATGACGATTATCCAGAAAGGAGAACCGATGGCAGAGATTAAAGTCCCGATACAAGTCAATCTGCCGGATGACTGGGTTGAGCAGATTGTGGATCGCTTGCGAAATGATCCTGATGCAGAGTGGGTTGAGATCATACGGTGTAAGGATTGCAAGTGGTATGGGAGAGTAGACAAACGAAGATTCTATAGGGGCATGGATTGTTTGCAGAAACACATTGATACGATTGTTCCAGATAGAGACTTTTGCAGTAAGGCAGAAAGGAGAGGTGAACAGGATGAATGATTTAATCAGCAGACAGGCAGCGATAGATGCGTTGCATATGCACCTTATGTATCGTATGGGTACAGATAGCAATAAAAAACGGCTTGATGAATGGATCAATAATCTGCCGTCCGCACGGCCAGAAGTAAAGGAAATAGGATATGCAGAATGTGCAAATGCGATGCTGAAAATGTGGATAGACAACGTACTGACAGATGGTGAATACAATCGCATTATGGATAAGCTAAATGCCCATCATAATGCAGAGAGGAGACAGGATGGATGATTTAATCAGCAGACAGGATGCGATTGAATATCTCATGACCAATATGAACTGGTATGACGAAGATGGATATGAATCTGACGATGATTATAAGCGTGAGTGCATAACCGAATTAATTAACGGCGTGCCGTCCGCACGGCCAGAACGGAAGAAGGGGAAGTGGATAGAGGTTGATGACCACTATAACCGTATCAGCGGAAGATGTTCTGCTTGCGGTTGGGAAGCGTTATTGTACGAAACCGATGTTGTGGGTATGGACTTCTGCCCGAACTGCGGCGCGAAAATGAATGAAATTACTTGACAAATTATTTATTTAAATGTAATATAAAAGAGAGGAGGTGCCCCATGAGAACAACACGAGAAGAATTAGTACAACATTTACGGAAACCATTGTTACAACTTAGTATCGATGTACAGAAACGAAATAAGATAGTATCTTATTTGACAGAACAGTATAATGTACCAGAATCAGTTGTTTCAGACTATATACTTGGCCAGAAGAGTATTGATTCAGCTGATAATCAAATGTTGTTCTTTTTATGCGATGGATTAGATAAAGTACAAAAGAAATCTAATTGGGTGGATAACTATTTTACTGATCCAGAGAAGCGGTTGTGGGGTACTTCTAAAATAGAAGAGAAGACGATTGAATGGCCGTTACGGTTTGCTATGCTGCAAGTCAGCGATGATTCCTGGATCGGACCAGTAACTGTTCGGCAGTTAACAGAATTGTATTCTAGCCAGCTTATTAATTACAATACCAATACGCAAAGGGCTTTAAAACAGTATTATGTAAAAAGCGAATATGTGTATAGGATTGCGATTAATAAAAACGCCGTGGCAGAAATCAAGAATCTTTTCCATGAAGGTAAATACATTTCTAATACTATCACTTTAAATATTCCAGCTGATAGCAACGCAGATTTCTATTATGACAATAAAAGTCATGAGTTAGTAGTTAAGCATATTGATATGTTTGATATTCTAGATGGTTATCATAGATTGTTAGCTATGATTCAAGAATATCATGATAATGAGTTTGACTATCCTATGGAGCTGCGTATTACTAATTATGATGATTTGAAGGCAAAACAATTTATTTATCAGGAAGATCAGAAAACGAAGATGCGGAAAGCTGAGTCTGATACTTATAATGTTTATTCGCCTGAGAATAAAGTCATTTCCAGATTAAACATGGACCCTGGCAGTGAGATACAGGGTATGATTGGTATGGGAGACGCAAAAATTTCTCAGACATGGCTGTCATCTATAATTAGTATTTGGTTTAGAGGGAAGACCATAGAAGCTAGTAAAAAAATAATTCCAGAAGTGACAACTGCGCTAATGGAAGCCTTTAACAGTTTAATTGCTCATGACCGTATTTATGAGTATAAGATTTATACTTATAAAGAGATTGCCGCGGTTGGGTATTATGCTTATAAGATAACCGAGGGAAATCATTATAATAATGTTGGCGATGCGATTGCCAAGTTGATTGCTTTAATAGCTGAAGATAATAATGCTAGATTGTCTGCGAATCGTAATTTTACAAAAACTGTAATTGCTTATCTCGATAGAATCGTAAAGGGGTGACGACAGTTATGATGTATAATGCGGAGCGGAAAGAACGGTATATTGAAGCAAAAGAAGCCATTACTGAATTGCCCAATAATTTTTTGCCAAGATTGTTTAAACAGCTAAGCGATTATGAAGAAAAGTTAAGTAAAGACGCATGTGATTTTACAGAAACTGAAATTTGTTCTTATTATAAATTGAGAGGAAGTCGTTCTGTAAATAATTTAAGGAATCTTAACAGCCAATTGTCATTATACACAGATTGGTGCTTGGGCCAGGGGTTTGTTATTGATGGACAGAACCACTACAGGGTGCTGAACCAAGAAGACTTTGAGGGTTGTATTAATTTGGCTGCCATTCAGATATTGTCAATTGGAAGGGAAGATCTAATTCGTCAACTTCGTACATTGCCAAACGCAAGAGAGCGATTCGTAATTCTATATCTATTTGAGGTTGGATCCAAAGACTTAGTCAGTATTTTTAAGCAGATGACGCTTGATTGGTTTGACGGAGAGATTTTGCATTTGCCTGGCCGAGACGTAGCCATTTCTGATGAGTTATTACAATTTGCTGAGGAAGCTGCTGCAGAAAGAGAATTAGTTTCTTATAATGCAACGCAAAAAACTTTTCCGCTTGTTCCAGATGGGAAGGTAGTGCAATGGAGAAATAATCAAAGGGCAGAAATTGTACGAATGTCTCAATATTCTTTGATATGTAAAAGAGCGATGGATTGGTTAGGATATGGATCATTGCGGCCTAAAGAAATCGAACTTATGGGAATGAAATATATGTTCGAACAATTGGGTAAAGAATATGGATTAAGTATAACGGACGCTATCTTTAATAAAGAACTATTCCAACGGGTTATGAACCAATACGGGGTATCATTCCCGCAAAGAGCATTTTATAATAAAATAAAAGGGTATCTGTGATGCCCTTTTATGTCGGAGAGACACTTGACAAATTAAAATAAAGGTGTATAATATAGGATAGAACGAAGGGAGACTAGTTTTTATGGGATACTGTAACTTAGCAACACTGAAGGATATCGTAGAGAATCAGTATGATGAATTTATTATTGATTACCATAACGGCAGTATAGATCTGACATATAGTGTAGTCAATACGCAAATTGATATTGATGCAGAAAAAGGGGTTATGACAGTTGATTCGAATGAGCTGGATGAATTGTGTTTCACTGTCGGATCCGTTTGGAAGGTTGAAGAAGAGCCGGTAACAAATTCTGATAGTTATTTTTGTGGAGCAATTGTATTGACGCATCTAAAGAGTATGGAATAAGCAGTAATATAGAAATTAATTAGCAAGACATGGTTGACACGGTTGTCTGGTTGTGGTAAGATAATCGTGTCAACAGTGATGGGGTGTCGCCAAGGTTGGCCAAAGGCATAGCACTTTGAATGCTACATTCGTTGGTTCAAATCCAACCACCCCAGCTCAGTCATAAGCAATCTGTTCCTCCAGTATATACAAAATAACAGAAAGGAAAGAGTTTCCCACATTTTTCCATTCCTTCAATGCTTATGACATTCGCCGGTATACTCAAGAGGTTGAAGAGGGATGACTTGAAATCATCGAGGTCACGAAAGTGGCGCGGGGGTTCGAATCCTCCTATCGGCGTTGTATTGACTACATATTGTGCCATTAAGGCAACCTCCTTTCGCAACCGAGCTGAGCGGTATATCTCAGCATATGCATCTGTGGCGGAATTGGCAGACGCGCTGGATTTAGGTTCCAGTAAGGAAACTTGTGAGGGTTCAAATCCCTCCAGATGCAGTTTTGGGGATTAGCTCAGTTGGTGAGAGCCAAGATCTTATAAATCGGAGGCCCTAACAAGGAAATCGTGGGTTCGAATCCCGCATCCCCGATGTCCAAGGTCTAAAAATCGTTTTACTCCGGTGGCGGAATAGGTAGACGCATTATAGAAAGCCCGGATAGGCAGGTGTATATCCATGCAAGGTGCAAATCCTTACCCGGAGAAGTGGAGTATGACTCATACAGAAGTTATTATTGCTGTCGAAATTAATTTATCAAATAGCTTTTGATATTCAGCTGCTGTTTTTTTCATAACAAACCTAGCCTCCTTAAGATTTCATCAGTTTTTCACTTTTATTAAGGATGGGGTCTGTATGAGTCATTCACTCCAAATCATGTATGTAATATTATGTTATTTAAATAATAATACGCCTTGTAGTTTAAAAAACGGATAAAATACTTTGATCTTGAAGTGACCAGGGTTCAAATCCCTGTAAGGCATTATGCGAAATGATTGCAACATTATCGCAGAGCTTGCAAAGGAACCCATTTACGTTAGTGGTAGACGACCCATAATTATGGACAGCAGAGGTTCGATTCCTCTAATGGGAATGGTTGGCAGCCATAATTGCTATAGTATCTATTGATACAGTATAAATTAAATATGGAGAAAACAAGATGGAAAAAGTTAGAATGACAGTACATGAAGCGTTGTGTGAAATCAAGGTTGCGGATAATAAGATTGAGAAGGCAATTGATAATGCTGTTTTTTGTGTAGTCAATAAGGCGAGTAATACCAAAATTAACGGCGCAGATATCAAGGACTTTAATGAGAACGCAAAAGCATCGTTCCAGAAAGTAACGGATCTAATTCGTCGGACCGAAGCAATTAAAGCTGCTCTTAGCCTAAGTAATGCGGCAACGAGGATTACCGTAGGTGATAAGGAAATGTCTGTAGCTGAGGGTATCTATGCAATGCAGCATGGAATGGAGAGCAAGCGAGAGTTGCTGTATGCAATGAATAACCAGTATGCCCAGGCTTTACAGACTGTACAGTCCAATAACAAAATTGTTGAGGGAGAGCGTTTGGATAAATTTATTGCCAGTACTTTTGGCAATAAGGAAAAAGCAAGCCCTGAAGATATCCGGGTTGCAACCGAGACGTTTTTGAAACAGCAGAGATATGAGATTGTAGATCCTTTGGATATTAAGAAAAGGATTGATGAACTGCAGGATGAGATTGATGAGTTCACTTCTAAGATTGATTCTGCGATTCAGATTAGTAATGCAACCACTTATATCGAGTTTAGTTATTAAAACTAATAATATTTATCATACTATACCCTTGTATAGCGAAAACCACAAACCATACTTCACTGCACATTTTGGGCATTTTAGGTAGTGTAACAAAACAAAATATAAATGCTCTCCAAGAAAAAACATCCTCATGATTAGGATTCTTATTGTTCTATGTACATGCTACGTACATAATTGTGAATATTAAGTATCTTGTATTGAGTAGGAAGTAATGCCTATTTATTAATGAGTAACAGTTTTTATTGGATATTTATTAGATGACTAATGGATATTTATTCTGAAATCCATGAGTGATGGTTTTGGGCGTAAGTATAGTTGGCCTGTGGTAACCCACATGGCTGCTATGCAAGGGAGCATGGTCCCATAGGCAAGTTGGTAAAGCCACAGCCCTTTCAAGGCTGAGACGCTGGGTTCGAATCCCGCTGGGACTATTTGCGGTTTTACTCAAGTGGTTAAGAGAGCAGTTTGCTAAACTGCCAGGCCAGAAATGGTGCAAAGGTTCGAATCCTTTAAACCGCGTAGTCGCAATGGTGGCCCGCTACGATTTTCGGATCGGTATGACACTGGCAGATACGTCTGCAAAGACTGGCTTATACAGGTTGGTATAAGTCGTGAAAGCTCGCTGTTTTCGGACAGAATGAGAAAGGCGAGGGTGTTCGCGCCATTAGCTCAGTCGGTAGAGCACATGACTTTTAATCATGGTGTCATGGGTTCAATTCCCATATGGCGTAGTTAAGGAGGATTAAGGAATGAAAGTGTTGAATAAAAAGAAGATGTCAGAAAATAGCGTGGCCATGATTGTTTGTAACGAAAAAGAAGCTAATAATTTTCTTCGTGCAGACCCTTTGCTGAAGAATTCGTTAGTAATTATGGACCAATTGGAAGATGGTGCGGTTTGTGTAATTGAAAAACAAAAATTCATTGATTTCTTATCCGAGTATGGAGAGATTTGGGCGAAAGAATAAAATGGGTTGGTAGTTTAATGGTAGAACAATGGTCTCCAAAACCATAGATCTGGGTTCGATTCCTAGCCTTCCTGCTTGTTTGAGATAATATATATGCGCTCCAGTGGCGGAACGGGAATACGCTGCGGACTTTTCACTTGGCGAACAATAAAGAAAGAGCCTTACATGGGAAACGATGTAAGTGGAGATGGCTAATTCGGCGAACAGCCAAGAGAACGCCGAGCTAAGTTAAGCAAAAAACTTGCTTATAAATGTGTAGAGACTATAGACCATCCACCTAAGTCAATATTGATATGGTAAAGACATAGTCCAGACTACAACGCAAATTATTGCGGCCATGGTGACATGGAGTAGTAAGAAAATCCGTTGACTTTAAGTCATGTGGGTTCGAATCCCACCTGGAGTATTCATATTAAACACAAAGGAGAACAACAGTTATGACTGATGTAAGACTTAAGATGTCCCCACCTTGGGTGGTATATGTCAATAAAGTTGAAGCATTGTTTGACGGCGATCCTCAAATCGCATGTAATGTTTATTTGGATGGATCAAAACCTTCTATTGTTTTGGCTTGCAATAATGGTGATAAGGTAACCGCTCTACAGCGACTTCTACCAGCCGAAGTAGAATTTGGTAATGTTACGCTTACGATTGAAATTGATGGAGTACCTTCCAATCGTGCTTTCAAAAACAAGAAAGAACTTTTTGATGTAGCGTTTGAAAAGAATCCGGCATATGCATATGCTGTGTCTCCGGCAAATGAAGGATATGCATGGTTCGATATTGTTTATGCCGTCTTTAAGAATGTGGTTGTGCAGATGTTCGCGGATAATTTGAACGATTGTCATGGAATTATTAGCACTCTTTATGAAGATATTGCTAGAGAAATCCTGACTGGCGAGGACGCTCAGGGTGTATATTTCAATACAGATATTGAAGTTGGCAAGCTTGGTAAATCTTTGGACGAATGGCCGTAAGGTTTGAATACTCGTTTTATTTGAATATTCAGGGCGAACTGTTCAGCCGTCCCTGATAAAACATAACGGCAGAACTTTCGGGATGTAGCGAAGCTTGGAATCGCGCCTGATTTGGGATCAGGAGATCGCAGGTTCAAATCCTGTCATTCCGATGAAAGGGTTAAGAGCAAAAATATCACGTAACCCAGTGACGACCAAAGTTACGGGAATAAGGTTCGATGCGGTGTGTACAGCCAAAACGGAATCCTCAGACGAGTAGAAGTCAGGCCAAAATAGTGAGATGTGCGGTTGCGATGACCTTAAGTCGCCCAGACCTTATAGCTCAATTGGCAGAGCACTTGGCCGTTAACCAAGGTGTTGTAGGTTCAAGTCCTACTAGGGTCGTTAAGCCGATGTGGTGGAACTGGCAGACGCTGCAGACTCAAAATCTGTTGCCAGAAATGGCGTGTGGGTTCAAATCCCACCATCGGCACTGAGGTCATAACTGCAGAATATGGCATCATGGTTCTTTAGAGGATAGCATTGAGGAGTTGTTACAAAAGTGCTGAGGGTGGGACGGATTGATCACCGTGAACAAATGTGAAGGTATAAAGAACCATCAGGACTATGGTGTAACGGGAGCATAGGTTGATCGCCAGGTATTGGTTCAAGTCCAATTGGTCCAATTATAAGGTCATGATAAGTTGTAGAAAGGAGATTGTAATGAAGAATGCAAGAAGAACATAATATTTATTGCATAAAGTGCCGTACAAAACATGCTATAAAACCAGAACAAACATTTTGGGACGAGCACGGGTATGGTTATTCTACTAAATTATGTAAATGCCCAACTTGCAATAATATTATTATTTTAGAATATTACGAGGACCATGGCCTCGATATAAATAAAGACACTCGTTGGTATAACTAATAAATTAAAAAGAGGTATAATTAAAAATGGAAACGAATTTGAGACAGGCTGAAGCAAAAGTAAATATTGAAGGACTGGTGTCTGAAGTAAGTCTTACTGAAGAGATGAACAAAGAGTTGGGATGTAATCAGATTTCTGGTTATCTGACAGTTAAAACTGACGATACTAATTTCGTGCGTTTTAATGTAAGAGTGAATGAGAAAACAAAAGCAGGAACCGACAACAAAGCGTACCCTGGTATTGTAACGGTTATGAACGAATATCAGAGCATTGCTGCTGTAGGTGAAGAAGCCGCTGATAAAGTAAGGATTACTGGTGATCTTAATCTTTATCATTCTGATCAGAATAACCAGGATATGGTTGGATATAAGAGTAATTTCTTTAACCGGGTGACTGGTGAATATAATCCGCATGCTGAATTCGATGTAGAGATGTTTATTTCTGGTATGACTCCAGAAGTAAATACGGATGGAGAAGAGACTGGCAGAATTCTTGTAAAGGGTTGGGTACCACAGTATGAGAACGGTATTGAGCCGCTTACACTGGTAGCGCCTGTAGACGTCGCAGATGCGGTTGAGAGTACATTTGAGCCAGGTCAGACGGTGAGATTTTTTGGCGAAGTGATTAATGATCGAGTAGTTATTAAGAGAGAGATCCCTGTAGCGATTGGCAAGCCTAAGATTGAAACGCATATTAGTTCGAAGAATGAGCTGAGAATTACTGGTGCATCAGAAGCATATGAGGAGGGTGTCAGCCCCGTAGCGCCTTATGATGCGGATACTATTAAAGCAGCAATTCAGGCAAGAAAAGATCGTATTGAAAGCCGTAAGGCTCAGGCCGCAGCTAGAACTGCTGGTGGAAGAACTAATACGAAACCAAGTGGTGCCTCCAGAGGTAGAAGCCTCGATCTGGGATTTTAATTGGAGGTAAGGGATTATGGCAAAAGTAAAAGAAAATCAAGAGGTCGCTCTAGAAGAAGTAATTGAAGAAGCAAAGAAAAAACCAGTAGCCTTTTCATTGGATGACTTGTTGAATGCGAACGTATCTAGAGTTACTCGCTCTTTGGATAACTTTATTGCTTGTTGGTATGGACTTGGTGGGCTTGGAAAAACTCCTGTGGCTGTTGATATGCCAGATTCCTTTTACCTGGCATTTGGTAAATCTGGACTGAGTGGATTAAATAATGTGCCATTCGTGTCTATTAAATCTTGGTCAGAGTTCTTAAAATTTGTGAAAACAGCATCGGATCCTAAGAATTATGAAGCACTGCATTCAAAATATAAAGGTTTCATCCTTGATGAAGTAGAAGTTCTTTATTCTTATTGTGAAAAATATGTAGCAAATAGTGAGGGTGTAAATAAAATCAAGGAAGGAAATGGCGGTTTCGGTCTATGGGGTGATTTAAAGGCAGAATGGGAATCTGCTATGCTAAAGTTGATTGGTAGCGGGTTTTATGTAATTTTTATTCTACATGCCATAGCTGACGAGGATGGAAGATTCTTCCCTGTTGGAGATAGGAAGCGTATGCTTCCCATTATTCTGAATCATAGTGATGTAATTGGATATGTCAAAGGGAACGGTGTAGATCCTGATACAGGACGTCCGATTCATTCTTCACTAATGTTGGCGGGGACGGACGAATACTTTGCCAGGACTCGAAATGAATATTTTGATCCTGTTATTGAAGATTTTACCGCTGAAAATTTGATTCAGGCTTATTATACAGCAATCGATCGGCAGGAACAGGCCGACGGTGTGAAAGCGGTTTCTAAAGAAGAACGAGATGCAATGTTTGAAACTGAAAAACGGGACTTTGATGATTTAATGAGCGAAGTACAAGAAGTTGGTATGAAAATTGTCCAGAAATATGGGTCGAAAGAAAAGCTGACTGAAGTTGTTGAATCTGTACTAGGTAAGGGCGCGTTGGTATCTACGTGTACTCCTAAGCAGCAGGAAGCTGTTGAAGTGATTCTTAATGAACTTAAAGGGTTGTTATAAAAATGTCTAGACCTAAGAAATGTGTGCTCTGTGGGGAGGTTATACTTCCCACAGAGTCTTGCGTACCATATAAGCATAGATATGCTCATTCAAAATGTTTTAATGATGCGATGCGGACACTCTCAAATGGTAAGAAAAAGCAGTTGCAGACTGCTGCTGAGAGCAAAAAGAAAAAAATGAATAAACCGCAAGCGCAATTAAAAGAGGGAATGAGCGAGGAAGAATATGCTAAAAAGAAAAAATATTATAATTATTTACAGTCTTTAGTTGAAGATGGAGATTTAACGGCAAAGCAGTTTGCTGTATCTGAAAAATATATTGAACGGTATAATTTTAATTTTGAGGGAATGTACAACACGTTAGTATATCTGAACGAAATCCTGGAAAAGGATTTAACAGGAGATGTGGTTGGTATAATTCCCTATTATTATAATGAGGCGAATCAGTTTTATGAAGAATTAACTGCTATTGAAGTTAATAATACAAATATTAATCTGCAAACTTTATATCCAACGAAACACGTATATATTAAGCCTATTAAGAAAAGATTCAAAGAGTTGGATATAGAAGAGATAGGAGTAAATAATGATACCATATATGAGAATAATTGATTTTGAAATCTATGTAGCAGACTTTATTGAAGATTTGTCTCCAAAGACAATAGAGGAAATTGAAGATATAGCTGAAAGTTTGCACAACTCCTTGGAAGTAGGAATTAAAGATTACATCGATGGTGAAGATCGTTTCGATTATGATTATTATGAACCATTGTTTTAATTGAGGTCATTTGATGTATACAATATGTACAGAATGTATTCATAATAGAGTATGTAAAATGAAAAATGATGTAGATAGAGCGCTGATTCAAATCCAGAATAATAATTCTGTATCTATATTAGGTATTACAGACTCAGGTATACAAATTAGTGTAAATTGCAGCGAACGAGAGTTGAGGAAAACAAATGGTAGTAAATGAGGGACTGGTAGATAAAAGGGCATATCTCAACGTCATAGGATGCCTTATGCGAGACTCCTCATTGATTGATGATATGGACCACCCTTTGTCAAGGTCTGATTTTAAAACAGAAGATTTTTACGAATTGCTATTTGTAGCGATTTACAATTTGTATATACAAGGATGTAGTACAATAGATGAATTTGCTATAGATAGTTATTTAAGTACTTATAAAAAACAGTATCAAATCTTTCAAGATAATCATGGGTTAGATTATTTAGTGAATGCCAGAGAGATGTCTTCTCTTGATAATTATGATTATTTTTATCATAGAATGAGAAAATTCTCTTTGCTGCGATACTATGAAAATAAAGGTGTAGACACTAAGAAGCTGATTTGTGATTGGTCTATTACGGAAGAAAAACAGGCAGAAATTGAGAAACGGAAATTCGAAGAGTATACAGAATTAGACATAGTTAGCATTATTGAGAATGAGTTGGTGATCACCCCTAAGATGGATTATTGTTCAGATTTGTTGTCTGAGAGTATCCAAGCTGGGGATGGTATGCAAGCACTGATTGATGAGTTTTTGGAGACACCTGATTTTGGGTATAATTTTACCAGTCCTATGTTTAATGCACTATGTAGAGGTGCTAGACGAGGAAAATTTTATTTGCGTTCAGCATCGACAGGAACCGGTAAAAGCCGTAATTTTCTGATGGATGCTTGTAATTTTGCTGTGCCATATAAGTGGGATCATAAAAAGAAAGAATTTGTTTTTTCAGGGAGCAATACACCGACTTTATATATAGGTACTGAGGGAAGTTTGTGTGAATTTCAGACAATTGTATTATCTGCTGTGTCTGGAGTTAATGAAACCCATATTCTTGAGGGAGAATATGATAAAGGTGAATTAGAACGAGTCAAACAGGCAGCACAATATATTTCTGAAAGCCCATTGTACTTAGTTTATTGCGATGATTTTAGCATTACCGACATTGAAAATATTGCCAAACGTTATGTGTTAACATACCAAGTTGATATTTTTATTTTTGACTATCTGCAAAATTCGTTGCGATTGTCTAATGAAATCAATTCAAAATCCAGTATGAGGATGCAGGAGTGGCAGATTTTATTAATCTTTTCTGCTCGTATGAAGGCATTGGCAGAAAGATTGAACATCGCAATTATTTCTGGTACGCAGCTGTCAGCAGAAGTGGTAGAAGCCAGATATAAAGATCATACATTACTGCAAGGCAGTAAAGCGGTTGCGAATAAAATCGATGTCGGTTTAATTCTTACTCGACCAAATAAAGCTGAACAGAAAAAGATCGAGCAACTGACTAAAACTATAATAGGTTGTCCTGAAATCAATTTGTTACAGTGGTGTTATAAAATCCGTCAGGGGAAGTTATCTCGCATCATTATTTTAAGTAATATTGATTTAGGAACTATGCAGATCAGAGATGTTCTTGTTACTGATTTTGACTTTTCTCAATCAATTCCGATTGATGTAACACGTTCGGAAACGGTTGAAGCAGCCGTAAAAGCTAATAGTATTGGAATTAATACAGTAGATGACCAAAACCCGCAAACAAATGAACAGGTAATTAGTGATACAGAGGATAAGAATACAGAATTGCCTTGGAATAATGATGAAAAGCCTGTAGAAAAAGCAAAGTTGGTATTTTAGAGGTGAGAGCATGCAATATTTGAATAAGGATTATATATTGGATTCTCTTACTGTAGATGACGTGATCTCAATTTGTGATAAATTGGGTAGCCCGTCTTATAAACTAGATAACCAGGGTAACCCTTGCTTTAGTACTTGTTTATGCCATGGTGGAGATTCGCCATATAAACTGATATATTATCACAAGCCTGGAGAAGAATATGTTGGGCGGCGACATGGGCTATTTAAATGTTATACCTGTGGAGACGCATACGACATTGTAGAATTAGTTATTAGAGCATTTCGTCAACAGGGAAAAACTTATACTTGGTATAAAGCATTAAGATGGATCGCTCAAGTTACTGGGAAAATAGACGCTGCGTCAAGTGACAAGCCTCTTGAAGAACGACATATTGAAGACTTCTCATGGATCGAGCGGCTAAAAAATGCTCAAAAAAAGAAGAGGGCTATTCCAAACTTATCAGAGATAAATGAGAATATACTTGAGATCTTTTGCTATTTACCACACGAAGATTGGCTGAGAGATCATATCACTACGGAAGCTCTGGGACGTTTTGGGATAGGATATTATGGTTTAACCAATCAAATTATTATACCACATTATGATATTAATGAACGATTGATTGGGATCCGGGGCCGGTATTTAGATCAGTATGATGTGGAGACGTTGGGGAAATATGTACCTTTACAGATCGAGGGACGTTTTCTATCTCATCAGCTGGGTAGTAATTTATACGGCATTCATGTTTGTAAGGACGCAATTATGCGAAAAAAGAAGTTGATGCTGGTAGAGGCGGAAAAAAGCGTTCTTCAAAGTTATAGTTATTTTGGTGAAGATAGTTTTACCGTTGCGGCTTGTGGATCGTCTATTACGCAGACTCAGGTTAAGATTATTCTAGAACAACTTCAGGTCAGCGAAGTGTTGTATGCACCAGATCGTGATTATCACTCTAGTGATAGCTTTGAAGCGGAAGTATGGTGGCAAAAACAATTGAAAAAGGTTGCTCCATTAGTACCGTATGTTAAGGTTTGTATAGTAGCAGATCGAAAAGATCGATTGAATTTCAAGGATAGCCCGACAGATCATGGTAAAGAGGTTCTATTGGAATTGTTGGATGAAAAAATTCCAATTACGATGGAAGATATGAATGAGTTGAAAAGGAAGTAAGTTATATGAATGAGGAACTATTAAGACCGTACATCCGGGCAGTTACGGCTGAGGACCGAAAAATACTGCCAAGATTTTCTTATAGTAAGATTGAACAATTTTTGAATTGTCCAATGGCATATGATTTTAAATATAATCAAAAGATGTATGGCAGCGATACCAGCATTGCTCTGGAGTTGGGATCACTTTTACATGCGGTATTAGAACGAAAAGGTCATATGCTCCAAGATGGCAATATTGATTATGAGTTACTTGACAAATTAATCAATGATGGTATAATAGAGACATCAGAAAAGACCCGTGATCAAATTCCAGGTGTGAACACATTAAGATCTAAATATTGGGAGATATGGTTTAATCCTGATACTGAGGGCAGGACGTATGAAGAAAAATTAATGTTGTTTAAGGAAGTTCTTCATAGTGAAATGCAGGATGATGAAAACTGGAAGCCGTATGCCTTTGAAATGCCTTTTGAGTTTGTTTGGGATAATAAAGTAATATTGAACGGTTTTATTGATCGGGTTGATATATCTACTGATGGGGAGTTTCGTGTTATTGATTATAAAACCAGTAAGAAAGTATTCTCAAAAGAGAAGCTTCCAACTTCTTTACAGTTTGGTATTTACAATTTAGCATTACTTGCCAACGAACAAATTAACCAGTTAGCGGTTGATAACATTTACCGTTTTATTCTTTTGAACGATTACCAGAAAGCATTGACTAAAGGGTGGGAGAAGCGGCTGGCCAAAAAGCTGACGCAAGTGTTTACAAGTATTGCCGATAAAGAGGTGTCTAATAGATGGGATCCGAAACCGACTCCACTGTGTCATTGGTGCTTTGCATCGGAAACTAATCCAGATGCGAAAGAATATAAAGGTGTTTGTGAATATTATTCTTTATGGACCCCAGAGAATAAAACCTTTGAGAAAAAGAAAGAATGGAATGCACTAGAGAATAAAGAAGAAACTAAAAGAAAACTAATTTTTTAAAGGAGTAAAAACATGTCTAAGAAATATCCAGGCAGAGATACTGATTATGCGAAGTGGACATCTACTATGGCCAAACTCGATTACTTTTTGAAAGCAGAGCATGACCGTTTGAAGAAACAAACTAAAGAAGGTGACATTCGTAAATCCAAAAAGCGTATCAGAGAAGAAGAGGAGACTGTATAAATGTATTGGGATTATGCAGCGACAACACCTGTAAAGCCAGAGGTCGTAGAAGCAATGATGCCTTATTTGAAAGAAAATTGGTACAACCCCTCTGCAGCTTACGAACCGGCAATGCAGGTCAGACGTGATGTTGAAGCAGCTAGGGCACGAATTGCTCAAGAAATCAATGCTGATCCTGATGAGATATATTTTACTTCTTCAGGGTCCGAAGCAAATAGTTGGGTATTACAAAGTTTTGGATCACGAAATATTGTTATTACATCTACAATTGAACATCATTCAATTGAGCAATATAAGAATCAGAAATATTTAACTAAGGTTCCAGTGGATGACTGCGGTTTACTTGATTTGGATTTGTTACATCAATCCGTTCAGCAACCGTTAGGTGTGGGCATCTTAGCATCAGTACAGATGGCTAATAACGAAATTGGTGCGATACAAAATTACGAAACCATTGCCAGTATTGTGCATATTAATAACGGTTTTTTCCATACAGATGCGGTACAGGCATTCGGGAAGATTCCGGTTGATGTAAAAAAAATGGGTATTGATATGTTATCTGCGTCTGGGCATAAGATTGGAGCACCAAAAGGTATTGGATTCTTGTATGTCCGACGCGGCATTCCTTTTTCTCCTATGATTTTAGGTTCTCAAGAGTTGGGAATGAGGGGAGGCACTGAGAACGTGCCATATATTATTGGGATGGCCAAAGCAGTAGATCTGATCGACTATACCGTTCAAGAACGGTTAAAAGAAAAATATGAGTATATGGTCGGAAAAGCTTTAAAATTTGCGACTATGAATAAGGCACCAGCAGGTCATCAACTATATAATATTCTTAGCATGACTATTGACGCAGAAGTTGATGGGAATATGCTTCTTGGTATGCTCCATGACAGAGGTCAGTTTGTTTCTGCAGGTTCGGCCTGTATGGCTCATAATCCAGAACCGAGTCATGTATTAAAAGCTATTGGATTAACAGACGAAGAGGCTTCAAGGACACTGAGAATTAGTTTATCAGATAATGTTACTTATGAAGATATTGATAAATTATTAGCGGATATTCAAGACTGCATTGAGTTTTTGAAAGGATGGACATAATGTTACTGTTTATTATATGCGTGTTAGCTGGAATTGTAGGATTATATCTAGCACATAAATGGGAATTTACTGGTGCGGGCGATACAGCTTGTGTCATAGGGATTTGTTCGTTGATTGTTGTATTTTTTATGAGTATATGGATAATTATGTCCTTTGCAACGCGTCAAGATCAAATTATTGAGCTAGATGAAATGAGGGATGCCATCATCCATGAAATCAATAGTGATTTAGATGATGACGATCCTATTGCAATTACGCATGATATTCGTGAGTATAATACAAAAGTGACTAACGGGCAGTATTGGTCACATAACTTTTGGGTGGGAATGTTTACGCCTAATATTTATGATGATTACGAATTATTTAGCTATGAATTAGATATGCAGGAGGATTAAAAATGAGAGATCCAAATAGGTTAGATAACTTTTATGGAGAAATGACTAAGTTACATAAAAAGCATTTCCCTGATTGGCGTTGGGGCCAGATGGTTCACAATTTTTTGGGTTGGTTGATGGAGACATACAAAGTAGACGGTTTTTATGCCGAAGAAGATAAGATGTTACAGTGGTTTAAAGAATTTTGTGAGGAGAAATGATATGGGAGAGAATTTAACGACGGGCAGTTTGTTTTATGTTTCAAATAATGATGATACATGGGTAAAACTTGTAGACGTTTCAAACGCCATATTTGGAAGTAACGATATAACGACATCTGATTCTAATATAATGATAAATACAGAGCCTCCAGTCTCAGCGAAGACAGTATCCGTTACGTCAGATGCAACACCAGTTTATAATTTGGTTGAAGAGATGAAAAAAGGGAGCGAAGAAATAGTTTTGACGTTTTCATTAGTGTTGATTACCAACATCAATGTTTTGGTTCCCAATAAAGTAATGGAAGTAACGTTGGCCCCGGAGTATTCTCCTTTAGTTACGCCTGGGACATATAAAACGGTTGTTCGAGAGCCAGATGAATTTAATATGGAGTTTGGCTGTGCTTTGGCAATTGCCAAAAGTATTTATGGGCAGTATTATACGCACGAATTTGTTGAGCGGGCTGCACGAGAAATTATTCTATATAATAAATTTTTCCTGAAAGAAATTCGGTCAGCAATTAAAAGATATAATCGAGGTCAGAAGCAGCAGATGGAGGCATTGAGGGCTGAGCAGGAGCGTCAGGAAATCATTGAGCGTCGCAGAGCTAAGAATAAGAAGCGTCGTGAAAAAATGCTTGCTCGTAAAAAAGAAAACGAGATTAATACAATTGCTGAAGCAATTAAGAGGAGTCGAGAATGAGTAAGACGACAATTAGAGAAGGAGTTTGGGAAACCAACTCCTCCTCTGTTCATTCGATGGTAGTTAGTAAAAAAGGTTTGAGGAAGTGTAAACTCAAACCACATAAAGATGGTTATATACATGTAAGATTAAGATACTGGGGTACAGATCTAGAATATTTCCCGAATCAAAAAGATAAACTTTCTTATTTACTTACTTGTGCCGCTTATTGCTGTGGCTGTGGGTACGGAAGTGACGATTATGATCGATTGTATGAAGATTACCGTTTCCAATATATCGAAGAAGCAGTAAAGCACTATTATGAAGAAACCACTGGGAAGCATGATTGCTTGGGAGTGCGAGTGGATAATTTAGAGGATGCAGAAATAGATCATCAATCTATTCCTGAATATGGAGAAATACCTTTTGTCAGCGTTTGGGACGAACAGAGTATACAGAATTTTATTTTTAACAGTTATATTTCTTTGAAAACAGATCGTGATTGAGGTAGCAATATGAAGTTTACAGTTCGAAATGGTGTATGGGAAACAAATTCATCTTCAATGCATTCAATTGTAGTAACAAAAACAGATGAAAAGTACACTCAAGAAGAAATGCTAAGTGACCTTTGGGTAGATGAAAATGGAACGTGGAATCTAAAATACCGCTCAGAGGATTTAAATTTCGGACGGTTCCCTTTTCAGGTCTTAACTACTTTCGCTGAAAAAGTCAAATATGTTATAGCTAGTAAGGGCTATTATTGGCATGGGACATATCAAAAAGTATCTCACGAAATGGAGATTCTGTTAGAGTTTATTACTGAAATTTGCCCAGCCATTAAGAACATTAGATGGCCTACGCAGTACGAAACAGCATACCGAGATCAAGAAGGAAATGAACTTGATTATGATGATTTGCATTATGAATATGGTGATGGTTTAGGGTATCATTATATTAAAGACGGGAAAAAATATCCCGCTGTAAAAGATGACGATTATGAAGTTGAGTTGAATTATTATGGAGATATAGATCATCAGAGCAGTGGATTGCTTGAGGGATTTCTTAAGAAGGAAGGAATTACTTTAAAAGATTTCTTATCTAAAAAGAAATACATCGTTATTATTGATGGTGATGAGTATTGTTCCTGGGATACTTATAAGGCGGCCAAAATAATTAATATGGATTATATCGACCATGAATTCCCGCCCGTAGTTAATGGTTATCATACGTCTTATGATAGTTATGAATACTTTAAGAACAAGGAAGATCGTGCCGAATGCGAATGAAGATAGCTGAATATGACAACGGTAATGTACATGTGACACGTTTTGATGACGGTACTGTAATTCGATGCTCTGTTGATGATGAATTTGATTTCGCTTTTCCAGAAAATATGGATATTAAATTAACTAATTGTTGTACAGGCACCAACTGTGCCTGGTGTCATGAGGGATCTGGGCCTAATGGGCAGCATGGCGATATTATGACGGCAGAATGGGTAGACAGTTTGCATTCATTCACGGAATGCGCACTAGGCGGCGGTAATGTATTGGAGCATCCTGATTTAATCCCTTTTCTGTATAAATTAAAAAAACATCAAGTGTTTGCGAACATTACGGTCAATCAGATTCATTTTATGCAAAACCTGGCATTGCTTCGTGAACTAAGTGAGAAACAGTTAATTAGAGGAGTTGGTGTCTCGTTCCATCATTATGATAATGAGTTTTTAACGACAGTTGAACAATTTCCTAATGCAGTACTGCATGTGATTGCGGGTGTGTTATCCGATGTAGATTTATGTCGTATTATGACGCATCATGATTTAAAGATACTAATCTTAGGCTACAAACGACTTCGAAGAGGCGAAGTATATTATCAAAAAGATATTGATGAATTGCTTGTAAATCATGGATTAAGTCAGACAATCGACTGGCGTACTTCAATGATTGAAAGAATGTTACCATTGATGCTTGAAGCATTTAAAGTAGTGTCTTTTGATTGTTTGGCAATCGAACAGCTTCATATACAGAAGCATCTTCCGACGCAAGTTTGGAATACTTTTTATCAGGGCGATGATGGCACTATGACTTTTTATATTGACATGGTGAATAAACAGTTTGCTGCAAGCAGTACTGCTCCATTGGAACAACGTATGGATATAGGTTCCTTAACTGTTGATCAAATGTTTCAAACGATTCGTAACAACAAAAGTAATAGTGGTAAACAATTGGAGGAGACTAATGTTTGATTCAAAGGTTACTACAAATAAACATGGAGTGAATGTCAAAATTCACTCCAATATTTTATCTGACGATGAGATGTCGGCTGCCGGTTTCCATCATCATTCCAATGATGCCTGGTATTTCAGTAAAATGATTGGACCGAATCTTACTTTTAATGTCACAATCAAAGATGATAATTCAGATTTTATGATTGACGTTTTGGATGATGATTATTTAGAGATTTATGATTATCAAGAAATGCTACGTTATAATCCGAATCATAAAACCGCTAATAAGGTACTGAAAGCCGTTGAAAAATGGATGGCTTATTTGCAGGACGCGGGTATTTTAAGTGGTCATAATGTTGGAGAGTATATTTAAGAGGTACAAATGAGTTATTTTGGAATCCACAATCATACAGATGTTGGTAGTAACTCACGTTTAAGAGATTCTACAAACAAAGTCAATGATTTGATCCAATATGTCCATGATATTGGAATGAAAGGGTTGGCTATAACTGATCATGAGTCTATTGCCGCTCATCTAAAAGCGCTAAGTTATTATGAGTGTCATAAGGATGAGGATGATTGGAAAGATTTTAAATTGGCATTGGGTAATGAGATTTATTTGTGTCCTGGTAGTGTGACATCCGAAAACATTGCTAGTAATGTTTATCCGCATTTTATTCTGATTGCTTTAGACGCGATTGGACATAAAGGACTGCGAGAACTAAGCACTAAGGCGTGGGTTAATAATTCATTTATGTCTGTAATGTATAGAGTACCAACCTATTACTCTGACTTACAAGATATGATAGCCCAATATAAAGGACATATTATTGGCTCTTCTGCCTGCCTGGGCGGTAGTTTACCGCGACGGTTGCTACAGTTCAGAGATAATGCATTTGATTTAAGCATCTGGGAGTCATGCCTACAATGGGCCGAAAGTATGGATGAATTATTTGGTCATGGTTTTTTCTTCTTAGAGATGCAACCGTCTGAATCAGAGGACCAAATATTTGTAAACAAGCAGCTATTAAGGATATTTCAAATTACCAAGATCCCATATGTTATCAGTACTGATGCTCATTATCTTCGTAAAGAAGATCGAGAAGTACATAAAGCTTTTCTTAATTCTCAAGAGGGAGACCGTGAGGTAGATGAGTTTTATGCCAGTACTTATGTCATGACGCCTGAAGAGATACATTGTTATATGGATCGTTACTTGGGCGAGGAAGCGGTGCGACAGGGATTAGATAATACTAATTTAATTTATGAGAAGATTGAATATTATCCGTTGACTAAAGAACTTGAAATCCCTTATTTGCCATTAGATTTAACCGAACCGTCAGAGCTTTTGTACGCGAAATATAGTAACCATATTCCATTGTTTCGAGATTTATGGGAGTCAGATTTTGATGGTGATCGTCATATGTTGCGAGAACTTTTGATAGCCATTGACAATCATCCAAATTATCAAACAGAGTTAGGGTATAGTAAAGTTAATGAATGCATAGATTATTTGCTTAAATCTTCGGAAGTCAATCATGTACACTGGTCTTCTTATTTAATGCAGATGAAAGATTATATTGGTATAGCATGGGAAACAAACAGTTTGGTTGGTCCAGGCAGAGGATCTGGAGTCGGCTTCTGTCTACTATATCTGTTAGGAATTACTCAGATAGATCCATTAAGAGAAGAAACTCAGACATTTCCATGGCGCTTTCTCAACCCTTACCGTCAAAGCGTCCTTGATATTGACACGGATGTAGAGGGTTGCAAACGTGATGCAATTATTCAGGCATTAAAAGATACTTATGGGGCAGATCGTGTATCTAAAGTACTAACTCTTCAAACTGAACAAAGCCGTAGTGCTATTCTGACCGCTGCCAGGGGGCTTGGTATTGATAATGATACGGCTTCTTATATTGCTTCATTAGTAGTGTTCGATAGAGGAATTGCAAGGTCATTATCTACTATGTACTATGGCAACGATGAAATAAAGCCGTCTGCAGAATTCGTTAGAGAGATGAATGCTCATTCACAGTTATGGGAGACGGCACAAAAAATCGAGGGCCTGGTTTGTGGCTGTGGGCAACATGCAGGCGGTGTTATCATTTGTGATAAGCCACTGACTGAGTCCACAGCATTGATGCGAACTAAATCTGGGGATGTAGTTACACAGTTTGATCTCCACCAATTGGAGGCTGTGTCGCTCATTAAGATAGATCTCCTAGCTATTGATGCTCTGGAAAAAATGCATGCAGAGTTAGATCTTCTTCTCAAATATAATGAGATCGAATGGCAAGGCTCTTTACGAGACACCTATGAAAAATATATTGGTGTGTACACTTTGGAACGTCATGCAGAGGATATGTGGAAAATGCTATGGGATCATAAAGTGCTCTCATTCTTTCAGATGGAAAAAGAATCTGGAAAGAAAGCCATTGCTTTAGCTAAGCCACATTCTGTAGATGATCTTGCTACTCTCAACTCTGTTATCAGACTCATGGCCCAGGAAAAAGGTGCAGAGCAGCCTCTGCAAAAGTTCGCTCGTTTTAAGAATAATATTACTGAATGGTATAAAGAGATGGATGAATATGGGCTGACACAGGAAGAGCAAGATATTTTGAAAGGCATTCTTGGCACTTCTTATGGGATTTGCGAGGCCCAGGAATATCTTGTACTATTGACAGGCCACCCGAAAATTGGTGGTTTTGATTTGATGTGGTCGGATAAATTGAGGAAAGCGGTAGCAAAGAAACAGGCTAGAGATTTTGACACATTGGAGAGAGAGTTCTTCCAGAACGCGGAAGGAAAGCATTTAAGTAAGAATCTGACTAATTACGTATGGAATGTGTTGATAATGACACAAAGGGGTTATGGATCAATAATTTAGGTCCCTTTATATAGTGATATATATCGAAAACGGGGTTAACTGCTGGAAACCTAAGTTATGAAAAATAATATGGCAATCAGCAACCAAGCTCTTTCACCAAGAGAAGGCTCAACGACTATTCAGAATGAAGTAGGCTTTTTTAAAGTCGAAATGCCCCGCATCACTAATCTGCAAATAAAAGACATAAGGCGATGATGTAATATGAGACAACAGAAACATAAAAATTTTTCTGATGAAAACATTGAAAAAATAAAACAATTATACATCGATGGGTATAGTATCCAATATATTGCGAAGCATTGCTTTCATTGTCGTTCATCAAATATATCGAGTATAATCAAAGATAATAATTTAGATAAACTATATCCGCATATTGGGAAAGCTAGAAAGTTAAATTTAGAAGAGCAAAAGCTTTTGTGTGAAATGTATCAAACAGAATTATATACGCAACAATTTTTGGCACAGTATTTTAATTGTTGCAGCCAGGTAGTTTCTCAGACATTACGAGAATACAATATACCAACAATTCAACATAGAAACCATGTTACTGACAAACAATTAGATGAAAATTATTTTTCGGTAATTGATACAGAAGCAAAAAGCTACTTTTTAGGGTTCATTATGGCAGATGGCAATGTTTATAAGAACCAATTAAGTATTGAAATTCATTTAAAAGATTATAATCTGTTAGATGCTTTAAAAAAAGAATTAAATACTTCTAATGCAATTACATATAGAAAAAGAAAGAACACCGAAGTTGTTTGTTTGAGAATCATATCTAAGAAAATTATAGAAGATTTAGCTAAATATGGAATAGTTGAAGATAAAACACATAATCAAAAGCATCTTTGCCCCGTTCCAGATCATTTATTAAGACACTTTTTAAGAGGCTTATTAGATGGAGATGGATGGATCACACAAGATAAAAGCGGATATTATCATTTGGGATTCGTAAATCATAATAAAGTGATATGTGAAGAATTTAAAGAAAAATGCAATTCTTTAATTGAGGACCAGAACTATAGCAAGGTGACTCATAAAGATAATAAATCAAATTGTTATGTCGTACAATTTCAAAATCAAACACAAGTAAAGCAATTGGTGACTGCTTTATATAAGGATAGCAACTACTATCTTACTCGAAAATATATCATTGCAGAGGGTATATTTGAGTTAAAAAGTGATGAAGATATAGTCTAATACAGTATCCAGTATAGAAATATACACCTGTATTGTTAATAAATCCCATACACTTGCCTACTCAATAGTAGGTTTACAAGAACTTAATCTGGCTTATAAGTATAATATCCTATATTGGAATACAGCTAATCTTATTGTTGATTCTGGGTCTTATGATACTGAATCTAATGACTCTACCAATTATGGTAAAATGGGATCAGCAATTGCCAATATAAAGAAAGAGGGAGTTAATATTGCATTTCCTCTTATTGAATCAGCTGGATTTGGATTTGAACCAGATTTAAGTAATAATCAAATTGTATTTGGCCTTAAAGGCATCAATGGTATCAATACCGATTTGGCCCAGATTATCATTAATAACCGTCCGTATACAGATATAAACGATTTTGCTGTTAAGTTATTGGATACCAAAATTGTTAAAAAAACGCAGATGGTAAAATTAATTAAAGCGGGTTGCTTTACTCAGTTGCATTCTCGTGATCGTAACCAAACAATGAAATGGTTTTTGGATCATTATGTGATTGAATATGTTGATAAGCTAACCTTAGCTCAATTAAACAGGATGAAGGAGTGGAAGATCATCCCCGATAATTATCGCAAATCGGTACAGATGATTTCATTAAAATCATATATTTTGTCGGATGAGGGCTTATATAAAATATATAACGACCCGAATAAAAAGCCTCTAAAACGTGGATATCATGATCGTTATTATATTCTGGATGATGCGTCACAAAAATATTTTTATGATTTCTTTTCGGACGACTGTGTAGTTGAAGTTGTTAATAGTCACTATGTTGTTTCTGAAAAGAAAATCGTTAAAGAAGCGGAATCATATTTACAGCCGTTACGTGAATGGTTCACAAGTAAAGAAGCAATTGACAAATATAATTGGGCGTTAGAATTAGACGCATGGGAGAAATATGCATTAGGAAACACCGCTAAATGGTCTATGGAAGCGTTATGCTATTATGACCAAGTACATGAATTAGAGTATGTTGATGAGATGCAATATGGCATTGTTAATTTTTTCCAACAGCCAGAAACGCCAGCGGTTTATGATTGGTATTCGCGAAAAGTGGGCGGTGAGTGGAAACAAATGCCAAAGTATAAAATTGTACGTATTGCGGGAACAGTTTTACATGCTGATAATAATCATCATACGGTCACACTGCTTACAAAATATGGTCCAGTATTGGTTAAGATGAATAAAGGGCATTATGCTTTTTATAGCAAGCGTATTTCACAGGTTATGGATAGTGGGAAGAAAGAAAAAATTGAAGATTCATGGCTTACTCGTGGTAACTTGTTACTAATTTCTGGTATCCGCAGAGAAGACCAATTTTGGCCTATGGTGTATAATGATACCATTTATAAACATACAGTAAATTTAATTACAAATGTTTATAACGATGGGACGCTGCAATTACAAACAGAGCGCATTCGTGTATAAATAGAGGAGAACATGGATAAGATAGAAATTTTATGTGCAATTGAGAATATCCGTTATTATAAGGACGGATGGGGGATTATTGAGGTATCCGTAGAAAGTACTATTAGTGGTTCTCCAATTGTTGATCGTTATGGGAGTTTAATATTAAAAGGTAATATGCCTAAAATTGAAAAAGGGTCTGAATCTATTTATCATGTTGTCGCGACATATGTTCATGATCCCAAATGGGGAGATCAATATGAAATACAGCGAATGTATTCAGAAGTAGTATTCGATGATGACGACGTGGGAGCGCAGAAACGGTTTTTAGCTGCTCTTTTCACGCCCCGACAGATAAATCTGTTATACGAAAACCTACAAGACCCTTATCATACAATTAAAGAAGCCGATGCGGCTGCCCTAGTGCAGATCAAAGGCATTGGAATGTACACTGCGATGGAGATGATTAATAAGTTTAAGGTTAATATCTCTTTGGGTCGTATTTTTACAGAACTGTCAGAATACAATTTAACCAACCGTATGGTAGAACGACTGATGTCCAGATACGGCTCTCCAGACATAATCATTGAAAAAGTAAAAGAAGATCCTTATGTATTGGCAGATGAAGTAGATGGAGTAGGTTGGGTTACGGCAGATAAGATTGCACAAGATGGTGGAATTACTGAATATGATCCACGTCGTATAGCCGCGTACATTCGTAAGTATCTGCATGACGTTGCTGAAAGCGGGCAGTCCTGGGTTACTACAGACGAGCTACTTGGGGCTATATTGGATGCTCTGGGAGATGATACACCAGACCAAAATATAACTGAAGCCATACAAAGAATAAAAGATTATTTGTGGTATAATGACGATCATAGTAGAATTGGTCTGAAATATTATAGACAGATAGAGGAAAAAATTGGAGAAGAATTATTAAGACTTAGAGACGCTCAGTCTGTTATTAATGAATCTGAATGGGAGAATTGGCAATCCGATCTGCGAGAGTTAGAAACCAAACAAGGCTGGGAGTTCACACAAGAACAACGTAACGGTATTTATTTGGCATTAAGTCAAAATGTAGTTGTTATTACTGGTATGGCCGGTACTGGTAAATCTTCACTAGTTACAGGAATTCTTGCCGTATTAAAGGATTACGATTATGTCCAGTGTGCCCTGTCAGGAAGAGCTGCGTCTCGTTTGTCTGAAATTACTGGACGAGAGGGATATACCATTCATCGGTTGCTAGGATATCCTAGTTTTAGTTCATTGGCTAAACAGGGCTTTACGTATCATGATGATAATCCATTAACCAGTGATATATATATCTTAGATGAGATTTCTATGGTAAACTCTTCGTTATTTTATTATCTGCTTCGAGCGATTCCCAGTGGTTCAAAGTTGATTTGTCTTGGTGATCACGGACAATTGGAATCTATTGGTGCGGGTAATATCGCTCATGATATGATTGAAAGTGATGAAATTGCTACAGTAAAGCTAACTCAAATTCATAGACAAGCTGCGGAATCGGGTATTATTTCTGAGGCTTTTCGAGTACGGCAAGGTTACCAAATTGTGGAAAAAGAGTGGGCTGGTAAAGAAGTACGCGGAGCACTAAAAGATTTGACCATTACTGGCTTTTCAGATGCAAGTAATACATTTTATAATATTATGGCAGCTTATTCTGCCGCAATGTCAAAAGATAATTTTAGTATTATGGATACTCAAATATTAGTGCCAGTTAAAAACAGAGGGGCTGCTTGTACATATGAGATCAATAATGCTATACAGGAATTAGTTAATCCAGCCGATCGCAGAAAGAACGAGGTCACGGTATTTTCTAGTGGTAAAACTTATATCCTACGTGAGGGGGATAAAATAATCAACACTTTTAATAATTACAAACTGTCTCCTGTTATTTATAATGGTAATATAGGACAAATTCGGTCTATTAGTGAAGTGGATGAAGAAATCGTTGCTGATTTCATTGGCATTGGAGAGGTTACTATTCCTAAAGAATTTTGGCATGGACTTGAATTAGGCTATTGTAGTACTATTCATAAATTTCAGGGATCTGAAACAGATCATGTAATTATCGGTATTGATTTTACAGGCTATTCGTTATTGACCCGTGAACTAGTATATACCGCCTTGACTCGTGCCAAAAAGACATGCGAATTGATTGTACAGACTGGTGCATTACGATATGCTACCGCTAATGAAGGCGTTAGTAAGAAACAAACTCATCTAAAAGAGGTACTGTATGATCTCGCTCATCCGAAACTGATATTTTAATACATAATAAATTAACAGACGGTTGACAAACAACACAATATATGGTATCTTATAGGAAGGAAGAACACATGAAGAAAATATGCTTAATGTTGATCATTTTCTGTATGCCTTGGATCGTTAAAGCTGATACACTTTATACTACTGCGAATGTAAATTTACGATCTGCTCCGATTATGGCTGATAACATTATTGAAGTCATTGATGTTAATACAGAGGTTAGCGCCAATACTGAACAAATTAATAACGGATTCTATTATGTTGAGATCAATGATCAGCATGGTTACATGAGCATAGATTATTTAGTTGCGGATCCTGTATATGAATATTTGGGTACATATAAAGTAACTGGCTATAAGATGTTTGATCCGTCTGAGAATGGTGGGAGGTCTGACGGCTTGACTGCTAGTAGCGTTATTGGAGAGCCTGGACATACTGTGGCAATGAAAGATATTGATTTTGGTACTGAAATATATATTAAAGGGTTAGGTACTTATGTAGTAGAAGATCGTGGAGTTGGTCCTGGCGTGGTTGATGTTGCGTGTTGGACCAGAGATGAGTGTTATGCTCTGACTGGAGAATATGAAGTATATATTAAAAAGGAGTAGTTATGTTAACATTTGATGGAGAGTACTCTGTAATAGTACATTTTGAGTTAACTGAAGAGCAAGCTCTTGATGCGGGTGGCGTTGATTGGAGTAGGGCAAAAAATAGTATTAAAGAATTACCTGACTGGTTACTTCAGGGTATTACAGATACCATTGATTTGAGAGACAATGATACGGTTACGGTAATCCCGGTAGAGGGGGTTGTTAAACAGGACGGTAAAGAAGTAGATATGGATGTCGTTCCTGATTACACACCAGCAGAGAATGAAGAAGATGAGGTTAATTAAATGATTAAAGTAGAGAATATTGATGTATTCAATTTTGAAGGCGCTATCAGAGGGATGCGAAATCCTTTGAATTCGTGGGATAAGAGTGATAGTAGGCATGCAAATAGGTTAGACGTTCAAACTATACAAGACATGAAAGAAGGAACATTCATTCTTGGAGAAAAAGATTTAGACCTTATGAGAAAACTTTATAAAGCCGGAAGTGAACACAGGAAGTATCTCCGGCAGATCTTTGTCTCTATGGATATTACTGCACCGCTTTACTGGTGGAAGGAAATGGACCAATATCGCATCAATGTGACTACAAACTCATGTAGCACAATGCATAAGATCGCAGCCAAGGAATTTACTTTGGATGATTTTAGCCATGAACATCTAATCAAAATCTGGAGAGAGACGCTTAAAGATTTTGTAATTCCGTCATTGAATATGGCGAGAGAAGAGTATCTGGCTACAAAAAATAAAGAGATTTGGTGGCAGATGATCCAGCTACTTCCGTCTTCTTATAATCAGAGAAGAACCATTACTATGAACTATGAAAATGTAATAAATATGATTAAACAGAGAACCGGGCATAAGTTAGATGAATGGAATAATTTTGTAAATATTTTGAAAACTCTACCCTATATTACAGAAATTACAGGAGAATAAATATGGAGACAGTAATATATATGATGTTATGTATTATATTTGGTCTATGCGGTTTTACTGTGGGGTATGTAGCGGGACAAGATGATTGGAGGTTGAAGCCGTGAATAAAGATTTGCTTTTAAATAAAGTAGAACGTCACGAACAACTGTGTACTATGCTTCATGAAATATACGCAAAAAAGAATCACGATTATGGTGACTCTTTTGGCCAATCGTATAAAGAATGGGGCATCACCGCAGCCATGACTCGTATGAGTGATAAATGGAATCGGCTAAAAACATTATCTAAACTGCCTGAAGAGGAGCGTCAAGTAGCCGATGAAAAGATTACGGATTCTTTAATTGATTTAGCTAATTACGCGCTCATGACATACATGGAAGTGGTTGATGAAGAGAGGGAGAGAGCCAGTCAATAACCCATGACTGAAGTCACAGGCTTGTAAAATAAGTCTGTTGTTGATTAGCCTTAGTGTCGTATGACACTACGTTACTTGCAAATATATAGGTACCAGTGGATTTTATGCCTGGTCTGCTGCTCTACGGTATGTGATTAAAAGTTCTGATGGGTAGGAACGGTGTTGCGTACAGTTAAACTGCAGGATAACATTGGCGAAGGCGTCATGTACAGTTGGTGTTGGACTGGCTTATAGCAAAAACCAACACAAATATATGTAAAGAAGGATGTCGTTTCGGATGGTATATGTGATTGATAAATCTGGAAATCCTTTGATGCCGATGGAACGGCATGGTAAAGTGAGACAATTGCTTCGTGATGGTAAAGCGGTTGTATATAAGCGCTGTCCTTTCACGATAAAACTTTTATATGACACTGGCAACGAAGTCCAGCAGTTGGTTCTCGGTGTTGATGTGGGTAATAAACATGTCGGTTTGTCTGTTACGTCAGAGGACCGAGAATACTATGCCGAAGAGTGTACGCTGAGAAGTGATATTACGGAGTTAATATCGACTCGTCGGGAGATGAGGCGTGCAAGAAGGAGCCGAAAGACAAGATATAGGAAACCAAGATTTGATAATCGAAGGAGACCTGAAGGATGGTTAGCACCTTCGGTAGAACAGAAAATCGGATGTCATATTAGACTTGTAGAGCGTATATGTAAGATACTTCCGATTTCTGAAATTGTTGTTGAAACGGCATCATTTGATATTCAAAAGATTAAAAATTCAAGTATTGAGGGTGAAGAATACCAACAAGGTGATCAGCTTGGGTTTTGGAATGTTCGAGAATATGTGTTATTTCGAGATGGACATGAATGTCAGTGTTGTCATGGTAAATCGAAAGATAAAGTTTTGAATGTACATCATATTGAAAGTAGAAAAACAGGTGGTAATTCACCTGGAAATCTGATTACTTTATGTGAAACCTGTCATGAGAAATATCATAAAGGTTTTATTCAGTTACCTAAAAATATAAAACGAGGTATGAGTTTTCGAGACGCCGCTTTCATGGGTATTATGAGATGGACATTTTATAATAGATTGAAAGACCAATGTGAAAAGATTGGTATTCCAGTGAGAATGACATTTGGTTATATTACTAAGAATATCAGGATTGAACATGATTTGTTGAAATCGCATATTGTAGATGTCAGATGTATATCAGGTCATCCTGTTGCAAAGGCGTCTGAAGATGTATTTTATTCAAGAAAAGTAAGATGTCATAACAGGCAGATTCACAAAATGAAGATAAGTAAGAATGGAATTCGTAAAAAGAATCAAGCACCGTATCTTGTAAAAGGTTTCAGACTTTTTGATAAGGTCAAATATAAAGGTTTAGAGTGTTTTATATTCGGAAGACGTTCAAGTGGATATTTTGACTTACGAATGCTTGATGGAAAACGAATTTCAGCAAGTGCTAATGTGAGAGATATGTGTCTGATTGATTTATGTCAATCATATTTAATTGAAAGGAGGAAAGCTGTTTTCCTCTCATGACTAAAGTCACGAGTTTCCAAACAGCAAAATTATTTTATGAACACAAATAAAACATTGGTCTATCTTGCTGGTGCAAGTAAGCATGAAGCTGATGAAGGAATGGGATGGCGACAAACCATTGAACGAGATTGGGGCTTTAAAGAATCTGATTTATGGATAGTGAATCCATTAAATTATTTTCGCTATTCTGAAAATTGGCATCAGAGCGATAAACAGGTTAAGCAATATTACTTATCTAGAATCAAACATTGTGATGTTGTTTTAGTTAATCTGAATAATAGCGATTCTTCTTGTGGCACCTGCCAGGAAATCCAATATGCAGTTGACCATGATGTGCCGGTGATCGGATTTGGTACAGAGCATGTATATAATTGGTTGCTTGTAGACTGTCAATGCGTATTTGATACGGCAGAGGAAGCAATTGAATATATAACTGAGTATTATACAATTTGAAAGGTGTTGTAAAATGATTGATCGAATGAAAGAGTTGATTGATGAAATTAATCATCATAAAGATCTATATTACAATAAAAATCAGCCTATTATTTCAGATCTGGAATTTGATAAGCTGGTAGATGAACTGGAACAATTAGAAAAAGATACTGGAATCGTTTTAAGTAATTCACCAACACAGACGGTTGGTTATAAGGTCCAAAGTGCTTTGCAAAAGGTTAAGCATTCCCACCCTATGTTGAGCCTGGCCAAAACTAAAAACCTATTTGAGTTTGCGAGTTATTGTGGTAACAAACCTAGTATGATTAGTTTGAAAATGGATGGGCTAACTGTACTGTTGACTTATGAAAATGGTGAACTTATGCAAGCAGAGACGCGGGGGAACGGTGAGATTGGTGAACTGATTACTGCGAATGCTAAAGTATTTGATAATGTTCCTTTAAAGATTCCATACAAAGAACATTTTAAAATTGAGGGCGAAGCCATTATTACTTATGGTGATTTTAAGAAGATTAATGAAAAACTGCCTGTAGCAGAGCAGTATTCAAACCCACGTAATCTGGCCAGCGGCTCTGTTCGTCAATTGGATCCTAGTGTAACTGCAAAACGTCATGTGAAGTTTATTGCTTGGAAAGTACCGTATCTAATTGATGAGTCCGTTGGCCTAAATCCTAATAATTTTGCGGATAAATTAAAATTTGCATCTGGTTTAGGTTTTACGATTGTACCATATTTTCGATTGGCTAATAATTCAGCGGTTGAAGTCAAACATACAATTAGTGACCTTAAGGACTGGGCTGCAAGTTATGAATATCCTTATGATGGTTTTGTTCAGACGTTTCTTGATGTGAAGTATGGTGAATCTCTTGGTTATACCGGGCATCATCCTAAACACAGTTTTGTTCTTAAGGAACAGGATGAAGAATATGAAACTACGTTACTTGATATTGAGTGGGGGATGGGTAAGACCGGGCAGCTGACGCCAGTTGCGGTATTTGAAGATGTCGATTTAGATGGAGCAATTACTAACCGGGCAAGTGTCCATAATGTAAGTATTTTAAATCAGTTGGATTTACACCCCGGCGATAAGATTACGGTGTATCGAGCTAATCAAGTTATTCCTCAAATTAAGAGGAACATAACTGCGGAGAGTAGAAGTGGTAAATATATTCAGATCCCAGCTAAGTGCCCTGTGTGCGGTGGCGTTACAAAGGTTCAGCGGGTAAATGATTCTGATGTTTTGATTTGCACTAATCCTAATTGCAAGGGCAAACTACTTGGTAAATTAAAACATTTCTGTTCTAAAGACGCGATGGATATTCAAGGGCTGTCGGAACAGACATTACAGAAATTCATCAATCTGAATTATATTAATTCGATTCCAGATTTGTATGATATATCAATGTTCCAGGAAGAATTGAGAATGCTGGATGGGTTTGGTGCGCAATCGGTAAAGAATTTACTGGATGCATTAGAGAATAGTAAACATACTACACTAGATCGTTTTATTAACGCATTGTCCATTCCAAATATTGGTAAAGAAACCGCCAAAGTTATTGCTAAAGCTATGGATTACAATTGGATTAAATTTGGTATTGCATGTAATACCAGATATAACTGGCAGAAATTGCCTGACTTTGGGACTATTATGGAGCGCAGCCTGATTCAGTTCTGGGGCGAAAACAGAGAGTGGGTTGAATCTTTAGGATCAATGATGGATTTTTATAATCCAAATGAGGGCAAAGTACGAAATGATGCACTTTATGGTAAGAATATTGTGATTACTGGAAAGCTACATCATTTTAAAAACCGTGATGAATTAGTCAAGAAGATTGAGGAGTACGGTGGTAAAGTTTCTGGCAGTGTTAGTAAAAATACGGATTATCTAATCAATAATGATATTACTTCTAATTCAGGTAAGAATAAAAAAGCTAAGGAATTGGGAGTCAAGATTATTACTGAAGAACAATTTTTAGGAGAATTTGAGTGATGAAAGTAATTAAAAGAGATGGACGAGTCGTTGCCTTTGATAAAGATAAGATTCGTTTAGCTGTAGAAAAAGCTTTTGTAGATGTTGATCAAGAGTTAGATGAATTCGGTCTGAATAAGGCGAAAGAAATTGCTAAATATGTTGAAGAACTGAATCAAGATTTGAGCGTAGAAGAAATTCAAGATATTGTAGAAAATAAATTGATGTCGAGTTCACGGAAAGATGTCGCTAGAGCATACATTATTTATCGAAATGATAGAAATCGAGTGCGTGAAAGAAACAGTAAATTAATGAAGAACGTCGCTGAAAAACTTACTGCATCGAATGTGCAAAACCAGAATGCGAATGTAGATGAATATAGTTTTGGTGGACGAAAAGGTGAAGTTGATGCAGCTGTTATGAGACAATATGCACTAGATAATTGCATGTCAGAAATGTCTAGAAATAACCATTTGAATAATGAAATTTATATTCATGATTTAGATAGTTATGCCGTGGGGATGCATAATTGTTTGACAATTCCTTTTGATAAACTGCTTGCACAGGGCTTTAATACTAGACAAACAGATGTGCGTCCCGCTAATTCTGTGAATACAGCATTCCAGCTGGTTGCGGTATTATTTCAGCTTCAGAGTTTGCAGCAATTCGGCGGAGTTTCTGCAAGTCACTTAGATTGGACTATGGTCCCTTATGTGAGAAAAAGTTTTTGGAAACATTATAAAGATGGATTAAAATATATCGCTCACGAAAAAGAAGATAAAGATTGGAGTTATGATCATTCAATTGAAGATGAAAGATATAAACAATTTCCAGAAGTTTATCAATACGCAATAGACATGACAGTGCGAGAAACCGAACAAGCCGCTGAGGGAATGTACCATAACCTTAATAATTAGGGCGACTTAACAGCAATGTTAAGAACATAGCTGCCTAAACGGGGGAACTCTTAATAAGACAATCCCGTGCTAAATTATATTATCGTTAATAAATAAAGGAAGGAGTGATTGTTATAAATGAATATACGGTATATAGACATGTAAACAAAATTAATCACAAACAATATATTGGAATAACAAAACAAAATCCACCATCTAATAGATGGGGAAGTAATGGATTTAATTACAAAGAAAATCCTCATTTTTGGTCATCTATTCAAAAATATGGATGGGATAATTTTGAACATGAAATATTATATACAGGATTGTCAAAAGATGAAGCTTGCTCGATTGAAATTGAGTTAATAAAAAAATATAAAACTCAAAACAAGCAATATGGATACAATGTATATAGTGGTGGAAATTGTCCAGAAATACCAAACGAAATACGAGTAAAGATGTCACAATCTATGATTGGAAACAAAAATGCTTTAGGCAAGCCTTGTTCTGAAGAGAAGAAAGAAAAAATTAGATCCGCCCAAATAGGAAAGGCACTTTCCCAAGAGCATAAAGAAGCTATTTCTAAAGCTAAAAAAGGAAAGACGCACAAATCATTAAGTGCCGAATCTCGTAAAAAAATATCAGATTCTCATGTTAAAACTCCAGTATATTGTAAAGAAACAGATACCGTTTACGAATCTATACAAGAATGCGCAAGACAACTCCACTTGTGGGCCACATTAGTGTGTAAGGTTTGTAAAGGGAAATTAAAAACAACAGGTGGTTATCATCTGTCTTACTATAACGATAATATATAAACGCCTAACGACTATCCACATAAAACGTGGAGTAGACTCAAGCGAGTCGAAATGGCAGCCCCCTCATTTGAGGGTGAAGATATAGTCTAATCTTTATGGTGACATAAAGAAGTTCATAAGAGAACTGCGCAAGAGTAGCGAACTTGCGTGAATATCCATGTAATACATTACAATCAAGAAGCGGGAATCAGCTTCCTTTTACTTCAATTAATTACGGCACATGTGCATTGCCAGAAGGACGTATGGTTACTAAAGCTTTACTAGACATGTCAATTAAAGGTGTTGGGAAACTTCATAAAACGCCAATCTTTCCTTGTGGTATCTTTCAGTGTATGAAAGGTGTTAACCGTCAGCCAGGTGACCCGAATTATGATTTATTCCAGTTGGCTTTAAAGTCTACCGCAACAAGATTATACCCCAATTATGCAAATGTTGATTGGTCTGGTAATGTAGGGTATGACAAAAATGATCCTAAAACATATTTTAGTACGATGGGCTGCAGAACTGCGAACGGCTTTGATATTAACGGTTTTGGGCAACTTAAGGATGGTAGAGGGAATATTTGCCCAGTGACGATTATTATGCCAGAATTGGCTATGCAGTGTAAAGATGCTTTAACGGGCCATTCTAAAAATGACATTGTAGAAGATTTTATGGGGCTATTAAATGAAAAGATTCACGAAGCAAAAGATATGCTTATTGAAAGATTCGAATATATTTGCTCTCAGTCTCCTGAATCAGCTAAATTTATGTATGAAAATGGAACTATGGAGGGCTACATACCTGAAGAAGGAATCAGGTCCGCTTTAAAACATGGGACCATTGTTATTGGCCAGCTTGGATTAGCTGAAACTTTACAAATTCTTATTGGATGTGATCATACCAAAAAAGAAGGCATGGAATTGGCAAAACGAATTGAACAATTATTCAAAACTCGTTGCGCTGAGTTTAAAGAAAAATATAAATTAAATTTTGGCGTTTATTATACTCCCGCTGAGAATTTGTGTTATACCGCTATGAAGAAATTTAAAGATAAATGGGGAGTAATCCCTAATGTATCAGACAGAGATTTCTTTACTAATTCAATGCATGTTCCTGTTTGGAGAGAAATTTCACCATTTGATAAAATCGATATTGAATCTCAGCTTACAGGTTATAGTTCAGCGGGATGTATTACTTATGTAGAGTTAGATGGCGGAGTAAAAAATAATACAGAAGCTCTTGAAACTATTGTGAACTATGCTATGGATCATGATATTCCATACTTTGCAGTTAACGTTCCTAATGATACATGCTTAGAATGTGGATTTACAGGGGAATTCAATGATATTTGCCCTATGTGTGGAAGTAAAAATATTCAGCAGTTGCGCCGTGTGACAGGGTATCTTACTGGAAATTATAAAACTGCTTTTAACAAGGGCAAACAGCAAGAGGTAGAAATGAGGGTAAAGCACAGATAATGAAATACGCAGGAATTATTAACAATGATGTTGTTAATGGACAAGATGTGTGTGTAAGCTATTGGTGTCAGGGGTGCCGTTTTCGGTGCCCTGGCTGCCAGAATCCACAAACATGGGACTTTAATGGTGGGATCGAAGACAAAGAAGATAATATAATTAAAAACGTTGTTGAAGCAATCTCAAAAAATGAGATACAACGAAATTTGTCTATCCTTGGCGGAGAACCGCTATGTGATGAAAACCTTTATTTTACATATCGCTTAATAAATAAGGTGACAGATACTTATCCGAATATTAAGGTTTTTGTTTGGACGGGATATAAATGGGAAGATCTAATTAAATATAGTGATCAAAATTATATGACGGTCATTAAGAAAAACGCAGAACGTCTAAAAACTATTTTATCGAAAACAGAATTATTGATAGATGGACAATTTGATTTGTCACATAGAGATATAACCCTTCCTTTCAGAGGCTCTTCGAATCAGCGTATTATTGATGTTCAGGCATCATTAAAGAAAGGAGAAATCGTTCTATGGACACCAAAGCATTGATTCAATGTATTAAATCATCTTCGGCAGCCGGTATTGCAATTTCAATTGGATGCATTGCATATTTAACCACCGGTAATGCCTGGCTGTTCCCGATTGGTTTATTCATCGTTTGCTTTTATAAGCTACGATTATTTACAGGGCGTATTTGCTGGGGGACGGCAAAAGATTGGCCAGATCTTACCATCATCTATATATGCAATACATGCGCGGCTTATATAATGGGCATTATTATATCATATGCCAAACCAGGGTTGGTAGAGCAAGCCCAAACTATGGTAACTAATAAATTAAATGAGGGATTTGCAATAATCCCTCTCGCAATGTTATGTAATGCAATGATTTTTGTCGCAGTGAGTTGTTGGACAGTGTCTGCGTCTCCAGCCGTGCGAGTTTTTGGATTAGTATTCGCTACCATGGTATTTGTTTATTGTGGATTTGAGCATTGTATTGCAAATGCATTTTATTTTGGACTAGGACGTAATGCTTGTTCCCTATTATCTGCAATACTTTTCTTGTTGGCAAATGCAATGTGGAACGGTGTGGGTGGCATTATAGCAAGACGGATATTAGAAGAAAGTGCAACATATGATTATAAATCCGAATAAGTATGAACTGAGTAAAAAAGTTAATGCAGATACTTTATTAAAACATGGTTTTGTAAAACGTGGTGGAACATATCATGCTAAAATTAAACTTTATAGTCTTATCTATTTAGAAATTGAAATAGACTTAGTTGAAAGATGGATGACATATTTTGTGAAATCCACAAACTATGATAGCTATTATACACCGTTTTATTTGCCTGATACCAGAATTCAATATGAAGGTTACAACAAAGTGGCGAAAAGATTTAATGATTATATGGATCATTTATGCAGAGTCCATATAATGTGGAGACCAGATTTTTTAAGGCCGAATAAAAAAATCCTTCAGAGTAAGAGGAGAAAAAGATGTTTATCAAAATAATTCTGATAATTATATTTGTATTTCTATTTGCTCTGTGCTTCTGTATAGGCATTTCAAAACAGAAGTCAATTTATGACAGAATGTTAGAAGATCGAGAGCAAGTAGAATATCTATTGAAGTTTAAAAAGGAGAAAGAAGATGACGGTAAAAGAGTTGATTAGTGAGCTGCAATTATGGCCACAAGATTATGAAGTACTGATGTACGAAGACGCTGAAGATGATGATAAATATATTGGCACTGCAATTGTTAGTGTAGAACCAATAGAATTTTTGGATGAGCCGCTAGATGGAATCATTCTTACACCATGGAGCTAAGATGAGAAGAAGAGGAATAGTAAATAATAGTGCTAAGTGTGAAGGGTGTGCTGCCTGTACAATTGATAAAGTTAATGGACTTGAAACTGTCCATTGTGCTGATCGAGATAGAAGTTGGATTTTTGGGCAGTATATTGAACCTTGTGAAGAGTTTAGAAAAGAGAGGACAAAGTAATGCAGATTGTCAAAGTAATGTATCATGATGAGGAACTGGAGAAGATCCAGAAGATTAGCAAAGGTGACTGGCTGGATCTAAGAGCTGCGGAAGATGTAACAATGAAAGCTGGTGAGCATAAGCTGATTGATCTTGGGGTTAGTATGGAATTGCCTGAAGGATATGAAGCTATCCTGGCTGCAAGGAGTAGCCTATTTAAGAACACTGGGTTGCTGGTCACGAATTCAATCGGCGTAATTGATCACAGCTTCTGCTCATCACAAGATAGATGGATGCTATCTGTGTATGCCACTCGTGATACCGCAGTTCATAAGAATGATCGTATTGCTCAGTTCCGTATTCAGCGAGTACAGCCAGAAGTTTTTATGAAAACTGTTGATAATCTGGATGGGAATGAAGTCAGAGGCGGATTTGGAAGCACTGGAGTGCAGTAATTAAGTTAACAAAAGAGACGATAATAAAACCGTCTCTTAAGGGATAGAAAGGATGATCAACCACTTAATGCAATGCGATATAATATGCAGTCATGACCACAAATATTATTTGCGTGGGAATCTCCACGCGAGGATGCTAATCATTAGTTGAGAAATCCCAATAATGATAGCGATTGCTTGCATAAGCATAGTTGGTCACTCCTTCCTGGGGTACTCACCTCACCTCTTCATCAGGTGAGGTGAGATTCCTACTCCAGGATTATTATAATAGGCAGGAACCAAATATGTCAATACCTACAAATGAACAAGAAACAGTAATTAATTATAGTAGATTAGATGAAGCTGCAGTTGTATATACATCAGATGCTACTGTAATGACGAAACTGGATAAGAAAGTTAAGAACTATCCAAACACTTGGTCTGTGATAGAAGAAATTAAAGATATGAATCATCAATTGGTTGCTAAAAAATATAAAGTCAATAAAAAGATGATCAGTTTTAGAAATGAAAAAACAACTCGCCCCTCCAATCCTAATGCTGGTGAAGCTTTAAAAAGATGGCGAGAAGAAAAGAAAAAACAAGGAGAGGGCCTGTAATATACAGGCCCTGTTTAATTATATGGATCAAATGAATTATGATATAAACTCTCCAGAGTTGTTGCAATACATTCCAGACTCTGTTAAAATGCAATTAGCAGATGTATGGCGAAATTGCGAAATGGCAAAAAAAGAAGAAGTGCTAAAAAGGAATAACGTCACAATTTCACCTACAAAAGATGGACAATACACTACGCATTTTTATGTTATGGGGAGTGATGGTAAAAAGAGCAGAAAACAAATCAAGCGGAAGTCCCGTGAGGCACTGGTAGACTATGTATTTGAGTTTTATAAAGAAGTAGAAGATAATCCAACAATCAATGATATATTTTATCAGACTCAAACAGATCGTGAAAAATACGATCATAAAGAGCCTAGTACAATATCCAGGGATGCTCGTGCATATAGAAGATATTTCACGTCATTTGGAGAAAAACATATTAAAGATGTTACTGCAATTGATATTGAACATTTTCTACGTGATACGAGACGCCAGCTGGATTTAAACACAAGAGGCATGGATTATCTGCTACAAATCACCCGCCGTATATTAGAAGAAGCATCAGTGAACCACTATATTTCATATGATTACGAAGTTCCGTTGAGAAATGCTAAAACATCTGCCAGACGGTCCGTTAAGCGGATTCGTAAAACAGATGAAGAAGAAGTATACTCCAGAGAAGAGATGGCAAGATTAGAAGAATATTTGAGAACCGATCCGTCCATACACGCTTTAGGAATCCGACTGATGATGCAGACCGGCATGAGGGTAGGAGAGGTAGCTGCGCTCAAGTGGGAAGATTATGATGAAATCAATCGATCTATCCATATTCAACGCACTGAAACTTTCTTCACCGACGAGCATGGTAAATACCATGTGGCAGTTTCAGACCATCCTAAAACAGATGCTGGTAATCGTTATATACCAGTCACGGATGCAGTTCGAGAAATATTACAAGCTGTCAGAGTAAAAAATAAAACTCAAAGTGAATATATGTTCTGCTATAAAGCTCAACGAATCAAATCAGAGAAGATTAGAAAAAAGCTGATGAGAGTTTGTCAATATGCGGGAATACCGTACAGATCTCCTCACAAGTTTCGCAAGACATTTGCGACTATGCTTTATGTTAAAGGCACCCCGCCACAGATTATCAAAGAGATCATGGGGCATACTCGTTTTGATATTACAGAAAATGTGTATATCAAACCGTATGGGGAACTAGGGGAAAAGGCTGATGCGATGAGTCAGGCTTTGGTCTGGTAGGTACCAAAAGTGGTACTTTTCTGGTACTTTTGGTACTTGAGGATCAAAAAAACCACGTAAATACGTGGTTTTTCAAGTATGCCCGGGGGGATTCGAACCCTAGCAAAACTCCCACTTTTGCTTGATTCTACCTAATCAAAACACACTTTGATAGCTGGTACTTATGGTACTGATTTGGTATCAATTTGGTACTTTTTGGAAGGAGGAAGCTGTACATCTGCTATTTTTAAATATAGAAATGGACATATTGTTCATCAGACAATGTGTATATTTTTATGTTTAAAAACAATTGCATTTTCTTTCAGATCGCTTTATAATAAATCTATCAATTATAAGGAGGTGCCATTATGGCAGATGCGAAAGAAAGAAAACCTCGTCGTCCTAAAGAGGAAATACTGAAAGTAAAGATTGCTACCGCCACCGAAAAACTTGAAAAGGCTAAAGCTAATGTCGAAAGATTTGAGGCACTGAAGGCTAAGTTGGAGAATGATTTAGCCAATCTGGAGCATGCTGCAGAGAATAAAGTAAGAGCTGCTGAAGATCGCAAAAAGATCAATGCTCTTATTAAAGAAAAAGGTTTAACCTTTGACCAGCTTGAAGCATTACTCGACAATAAATAAGATCAAAAAAAGGGGTTACATTCACTTTAACAGTAAATGTAACCCCTTGATAATTAGAATTTAATATACTTTAAACTTACCCAGCCACCTGAAATAACATCTTTACCCCAAGTACCATCTGCATTCATACTGTTGATAGTTACTTTAGTGCCTTTATCCAAAACACTAATGACATCTGAAGATGTACCAGCAGCTCTTCTTACGTTGAGCTTGTCGGCAGTTACTTTACCAGCCAGATTCTTACCTAAATTCTGTACATACTTTAAGCTTACCCAGCCTTTGTTATTTGCATAACCCCATTTGCCGTTTTCTTCTTTAGTGATCCAAACGTATTCTCCTTCTTTAAAAGTACCAACTACTTTTGCATCGGTAGAAGCGCTCTTACGAATGTTCAAAGAAGAGGCAGTAATCTTACCAATATAACCAACAAAGGCCGTATTGGGGATAGTGGTAGCGGGCACTTTAGCACCGTTACCGACTACAATAACTGTGTGGCCTTTAGTCTTGGTTACCAGAATATCTCCATCTAACAGATAATCTGAAGACTTACAATATTTATCAGAGGTAAGGATCTCCACTTCACCAGTAGCCTTAAATACACTAACCTCGTTACCAGTATAAAAATCACCGACCATTATCCCAGCATAAGCACAACATACTCGTACCAGGCCAGAGCAATCCGTCTCAACTTTCTTTGTTGTCTTACTAGGATCAAATCCATAAGGTTTGACATTATTATATAGTGTCAATCGTTGATACTGATCATACCCGATAGACTTATTTGCATAAGCTTTTTTAGCACCCTCAGATACTTTGGCTCTCTTTTTTGGATCCTTAATACGAATAACTACCCAGCCTTTTTTGTGCACATAATAGTTTTGCCGATCAATCTCATGGCCAGTTTGATTCCCGGCAGAACCACCATGCAAATTACCATCTTCGTCATGTCTTGCAGATATTAATTTAACACCCATGTCTTATTCACCCGCCTTTTTATTAAAACCATGTTCTTCCTCACAACTGCGGAATCCTTTTACTAAATTTTCTTCCAACTCCAATGCTATATCTAGATCTAAAATAGTGTCTGCAATAATTATATGTTGGATATCATTTCTTTCATTAGTAATTTTAAAAAATTCTTGGCGGTTAACATAATTACCAACGAAAGGATCATAACTATACCTTTTATTCCCGAATTCTTCCCATTCTGTCCATAAACTTACAGAGACATAAAAACGATTATGCCGTTTATTGTTTATATCTGGTACAATATCTACAGCGATTTCATACCATTGAATATTATCCTTGTATTCCATATTATCTCCTTATTCTACAGTTTCTCCCTCGTGAGATTCCAAAACATTAAAAGCTCCATAAGTTTCCTGTACAATCATATCTAATTCGTGGCATACGCTTTCAATTAAAGTTTCGATTTCAGGCGTTACAGCAATGCCTTTTTCAGTCAAGTATCTGACAACATAAGCTTTCTTATCTTTCTTATCTATCTGATGAGAACTTGCTAGTTTTTCTGCTGCCTGAACTCCGACAGCAACTATATTATATAGACGCTTTTCTACCAGGAACGGTACCAGGGTTTCTTTCAACCAAGGAATAATTACAGTAGCAACAATAATTGAAATCACACTAGCCACGATTTCAAAACAATTAGTAACGACTACGTTGATGATTGCTTCTTTCATAACTTTATCCTCCTAAAACTTATAGCTGATCGCTTTTAATGGGAAGTTTCAATATCTCTGGATATACCTTTTCATCTACAATCCCATTTCCACCAGCCTCTTTATATTGTTTAACCAAATCAATAAACCTATCTAATTCGGTCTGATTAATATATCCTTGTTTCATCACATCATGATAGATCCGAAAGATTGTTCCACGATAAGTATCGACTATTGTTCTCGATTGTGTATCTTGCACTTTCTGTATCATGGATATTACTTCACTCATTCTTTCACATAATTCGTTTAATTTCTTGTATTGCCATGAATCATGTTGCTCTAAAGTTTTTATTCTTTTTTCTGTTTCTTCTTCTTTATTCTCTTGAGTATCTTTGATTCCGTGATATTCATCCAATCTGTCTTTAATCCATTTACATGCATCATATATTGCTTTGAAAAACAGATATGTCAGCACTATTGACAACATGATAACTACTATTGGTGATTCAGTATTCACTATCTGTGATATAATTTTGTCCATTGGATCGTCCCCCCTATATATTACTTTTTGAATGATTTAGCCGCTTTTAAAGTTGCTTTATCAAATTTGCCAGTTACGTTAACGCCAAGAATTTTTTGTACCGTTATCACCTTTTTCTCCGTTTTCTGACCAAATTGACCATCAACTAATAAATCAGCAGTCGTATTATCAATCCAATTTAGTAATTGTTGGAGTCTTTTTAGTTGGGTGGGATAATCTTTTAATGTATTGATTCCATCCTCTTTTGCATAATAACCTCTTGATGGCAATACAGGGTAAGTGCCATTATAGGTTTTCTTTGAAGTGTTTGTTTTTACTTCATTGACTTTATCTTTTATGGTAGTTATTATTGTGGATAATCCTTTGTTAGACATTGGTGTGGTAAACCATTCTAATGATTTGTCACCACTAATACGATTCAAATCCACCATAGTTTTAATGCCGGGAATTGAACCGTTTTCTGTAAATTGATGCAAATCTACTCCCGCATGGGGCGGATAACTTGCATTATAATAATGCGTATTTTTGCCATATCTTGCTTCCCACCAGGCACAGTTAATGCCTCTGCTATCGATTACTGTTTTATATCTGCTAAGCTGAGAATACTGTGTATATAGCATTGTTTTATGGCCCTGTTTGTTTAGCCATAACAGGGCCTCTTTAACATCTTTTGCATCATTGTATCGTTCTACATCAAGAATATATCCGACAAAATATTTTCCAATTTTGGTTTTGCATTGGTCAACCATAAATTTAGTTTGTTGCAGTTCATTCCCTTTCTTTAAAAAAGTATAAAGCCAATAAGGAATCTTATTGGCTTCACACTTTTTGATAAAATCATATAAAGTTGGATCTACAAACGATGTACCTTCAGTAGCTTTTGTAATGAGGAATGAACAATTATGTTTGATTAAAGGCCATGATGTAATCGGGTCATGATGACTAATATCAGGTATGTAAGCCATAAGATTCCTCCTTTATTTATGCTATTGTTTATATGTTACTCATAAGAAGCGATAATTGTTCTTTTAATTTTTTGTTTTCACGTTCTAGTTGTGTAATGCGATCTCGATATTCTTCATGCTCTTACTCCTTTGAGTCTGTTCACTTCCTGAGACAGTTCCTGAATGGCTTTCACCAGATAGCCCATCATGTAGAAGGTGTCGATGCTCTTGATGTTCATTGCG
>Ga0326513_10000019_pt1 | contig 119941 bp, 99 predicted proteins | sample 2_2465_0518_D_FD_203654 | JGI IMG/M metagenome (GOLD analysis project Ga0326513, IMG submission 203654) | Bovine rumen microbial communities from UC Davis, California, United States - 2_2465_0518 | ecosystem: Host-associated > Mammals > Digestive system > Stomach > Rumen | place: USA...
AGCTGAATAGTCACCAGTGTTGGTAGCAGCTGACCAGTTGCCAGTGTTGGTAGCAGCTGAACAGTTGCCAGTGTTGGTAGCAGCTGAATAGTCACCAGTGTTGGTAGCAGCTGACCGGTTGCCAGTGTTGGTAGCAGCTGACCGGTTGCCAGTGTTGGTAGCAGCTGACCGGTCGCCAGTGTTGGTAGCAGCTGAACAGTCACCAGTGTTGGTAGCAGCTGAATAGTCACCAGTGTTGGTAGCAGCTGATTTTTCTTCTTCAGACTGTTTGGAATTCTTCCAATCAACCTTATCAAAAATAAACTTTACACCGGCTTTGATAATACCTGCAATACCAATTTCGGCAACGATTTTGATGTGTGAGAATGCTGATTTAGAATCATCTCCTTCATGTGATTCTTTACCAGAGCATTCAACTTCACAAAACCGAGAATTTCCATCAGGTTCATAATAACCAAATACGTCAAACGGATTTTCACATGCGTGAAATCCATTCTCGCAGCATTTGATATCGCCGTCCATGTCATATTCCTTTCCAATTTCATATTGGAACTGGTTTTTGCACTGAAGATTCTTATCGAATCCCTTGTAATAAATCTTACCCATAAATATACTCCTTAAATATGGTGTCACAAATATTATGTATACACGATATACTATTATTTACGAAAAAATGGAAAAGTACTGGGAGCCGAAGCTCCCAGATATATTATTTTACAAATTGCTTGAGATAAGCGCCAAACTTTTCGTCAGTAGGATATCTCACATCCATTGTAACACGCATCTTGTTAATCTCTTTCACACGCAAATCGTCGATAAACTTCACTGGAAGATGCTCTGCATAAGCATCTTTGTCAGTGTATTTTTCATGAAGATGTGTGCGAACTTTATTGGCAATCGTAGCCCAATCATTCTTGTCTTCCACATGTGCGTAGTTGTAATTAGCAGAACGCCAAAACGTTCCTTCAGCGGTATTAAACCCGTCGCATGAACGTACAAATTTATCGAATGAATTGAGTGTAAACGTCGATGCTGTAGATGCACGATGGTGTTCGATTGCTTGCTTGATGAGAGTTGCTTCTTCTAAAGTTATCGGAATATCATACCGAAGACCCTTGAGCCAATTCACATTGAAACCCTGAATCTTGAACGGAAGATTGATTGCTCGTGGAGTAAAATCCTGAGAAATTAATTCCCAGAAGAACTCTGCAGAAACCCAGTGATGATTATCACGAATCAACTTCTTCTTATCAGCGCCAGGATTTGTGACAATCTTATCTTTATACTTTTCAGATATGTAGTCATATACTGGTTCAATCATTCCAATGTCGTGAAACAAGCAAGCCAACTGTACCATCATCATGTAAGTAACGTGTTCAGAAAACCAAACGTCTGATTTGGTCATCTTACCATACCAGTTCATACCACATTTAACAACTTGCTCAATATGACAAGAGTTGTGAGAATCGTCAAGATACTGGTCGTAAAACTTCATGATTGCTCTGTACTGAATCATATCAGTAGCACCAAATTGGCAGGTTTCAAAACTTCCAATTCTGTCAAGGTTATCCTTAATTCGTCCCATAAATATACTCCTTATATTTTGGATCATCTCAAAATGATAATATTTAATAATACTAGTATTGAATGTGTGGATTTTGAAGTCGAGTATGAAGACCCGATAATTCAGCATTCGATATTACTTCATTCTTCGTGCGCTTACAATGAAAATTGCACATACAGCTATCAAAGAAGCAAAATACGATGATGATGAGTAATCTTCAGTTTTCTGTTTAGTCACAAATAACCTAGGAGGCATATGCCTCCTAGGTGTTTATGCTTGTTAAGCAACAGAAGTTTGACGATTAGTCGATATCGTCATCTTCCTCAGCGGTCTCTTTACATGCAGCCTTAGCAACTTTCATCGCGCAGCCACGAGAAATGACGTAAGCACGGAAGTACAGGTTGCCTGATTTCTGAGCGTTTGCGAAACCGCGCTTGAGAGCGGACATCTTTCCAGATGACGCACCGGCGTAGCTTGCGAGACGCTTTGCTTTCTGCTCTGCTGACTTGAGGTTCTTGAGAGCCTTGTCGACAGCGTCACCAGCCTTCACGATACCAAGAATAGCATCATATGTGAATCCGATCTTTGTAGCGGCATCACCAACTGTGATGTCAGACTTGTCTTTTCCCATGTCAAGCATGACTTCGACAGCGTACTTACCAGCACTCTCGGCGTCTTTCTTGCCAGGGAAGAGAGCTTTGTAGTCGTCTTTTGTAATCTCATCTTTGAGCTTCGTAGAATCAGATTTGTCATCCTTGAGCTTCTGAATCGCATCAGCAAACTTATTGAGAGCTGTCGTAGCGTCGACAACAGTCTTGTTCGCAGCGTCCATAGCGGCTGTAATACCAGCTTCGATAGTTTTTCCATCGGCACCAGTTTTCGCAGCACTGAACATGCGTTCCGGGAAGTTCTTGATTTTGGTAGACGCGTTGTCTTTCAAGCCCTGTGTAATCTCGTCTTTGTGCTCTGTAAGCCACTTGCGATCCAACTTCAGCTTGTCGTTAATTTTGTAGTAAATCTTCTGGAAGAACTGAACGACCTTCGCAGCAAACTCCTGCAAACCACGACCCATCTTCTTGAGAAGATTGTCAGCTTCGAAAGTGAGTTCCTGAATCATCGGGTCTTCATACTCGACTTCAAAATCTACACCTTCAATACCAGTGATGTCTGCCTGCTCAGGCTGATAATCATCCGCAGAAGTAACTTCTACAGTTGCATCAGGGTCAGCATCGAGGTCTGAATCAGTCAAACCGTTCGTGTCACCAGTTGTAGGCAGCGGACCTGTACCGCCGTCGAGCTCAGAATCGCTCTCACGAGTAATGCGGCGAACTTTGCCGGATTTCTTTGCAGCTTTCGCAGCCTTTGCGCTCATCTTCTTCTTGGTCACCTTGACCTTTTTCTTGCCAGACTTTGCCTTCTTGATTTTCGTGGCAGCCTCAAAAGTCATGAGATTGCTTTCGATATCGCAAAGTTCGCCGTATGCGTCAGCACACTCCAGCGCGATGTCTGCAAGGCTCATGTTGGCAACATTCTGTGCATCTCCGTATGCGTTATCACCGAACTCACCAGCCAACGCATCTTCGAGAGTAATAGGAAGTATACCGTTCATATAGGTTCTCCTTACAATGAAATTATAGCTATAACTTCATCTTATTTGTGTAATCACAACCGCTCGCCCAAGACAGTGTAACCACACTCTTAAGAGTGAAATCCAAAAGTTGAGACATCCAGCTACCTAACGACAGCGGGATTAAATCAATGTTACGAGACTCTCGTAAAATCAACAAAAAATAACCGACTGCTATACTTATTAGCAGTCGGTTATTCGTTAATCAAGAATTGACATATTTTTCACGATGCCAAAGTCTATCAAAACGTTCTTGCTTTGCACGTGCAGTAGCTTCGAGCATACTAATGTAATTATTCATGCCTTCGTAGTCATAGACACGATTATTGTCGAGATTCGCGTAACGTCCTGTACGAATCATATGATACTGTGCCTTCTCATACTTTCCATACAACGGTTCCGATTTGATGCATACAAATACTGCAATTTCGTTGAATGAGTAGTTGTCAACAGGAATGAGCATCATCTCATTATCAAACGGCAGTAAATCGAGCGTGGAATCTGTAAAGTCGGACAACAGATGTACTTCATCCTGATTCTCCTGAGACCACTTATATCCCGGGAGTGGGACCTTTCCATCAACGAGAACCTTCTCGAAATTCCCTTTGTAGTTGTCCTTATTGAAGTTGATAGCAGTAAAGCGTTTGCCGAAGATTGTACTATCGTAACCCTGAGGTAATGGTTCGTCTTCTTCGGCAACTTCGCTTACGACATTATCGTCGCTTTTTTCGGATTTATCTTCAGACCCAGTTCCTTCTTCAGCATCGGAGCCAGAACTTTTGTCTTCTTCATTCTGAGATGTGCTCTCAAATTCAGCAGCGGACTCCTTAGCTTCCACAGATACAGCTTCCTCTGAATCGGAAATACTATCCGACTCGACAGCTTCAGCTACTTCTGTATCAATTTCAGTCGAAGCTTCTGGTCCGCTTTCACTTTCAGTGTCAGATTCATTCACCGCATCAGCGAGTGAACCAATCTCGATGTTAGGAGTTTCCTCCTCGGTTGAAGTTTTCTTTTTACTCATGTGACCTCCCACAACTTGTATTTCATTACGCTGCTTTTGCAAGTGGCGCTTCTACCGGAGTTGGCATAACCAACACTTTAGCCTTCTTTGAAGACTTTGATGTGCTAGTTTTAACGTTGTTTTTCTGCATAGCAGATTGCTTTACAGAAGATTTATTACCAAACCCAAACAAACTTCCTCCCCAGTCAAAGAGTTTCTTGATAATTCCACTGAAGAACGCAAGTCCAGCTTTGAGAACCAACGATGCGAATCCTCCGATGCGGTCTGCTATCTTGAGATTGAATCTCTTACGGTACTTCTGTTCAGTTTTGACCTTCCACTGCTCTTGCTGCCAGATAAACTGACCGACAGTCTGGTCAATAATTTTCAAACGATAATACTTGTCAACCGTTCCGTATTTATTTACGAAGTCAACGGCATCTTGTCTCCTCTCAAAGAGACACGTATGCATGTATGGAATGAAGAGACATCTGTCTATTGGGTCTAGGATGCTTGAATCCCATACGATTGCATCTTCTGTACGATATCCATCATATTCTCTTCCGTCTGAGTTATCATAGATGTGACGAGACATCTTCACATACGGAAGTCTGGTTCCATTTGCAACCTCATTGATTGCTTTCTGCTGTTCCCAAATCGGAAGTTCAGTGTCAGGACCAGATTCTAGTTCGATAGCCTGAGCTCTCGGACAATTTCCAAATGCTGTTGTGTCATCAAGTTGCCACAAAGTCTTTCCAGTGCAGTTTACAATGCTGTACGTTACGCCGTTTGTATAACGAGTTGCCAAGTTTGTCTTCTGAGCATAATCCATCAAAGAACCATACTGCTGAACGAAAGCGTCTGCTGCTTCTTTGGTTCCGAAGAATGCAAGATTCCAGCGCCAAGACAATGCCGACCATCCATTCATGTCTTTTGCATATACAGGAACCGTCGTCATAGATTCTTTGTGAATCGTGTGCCATTTCTTGTTAATATGCTTTGTCTCCTGACTCTCGATTGCTTCTTTAACGAATAGCATGATATTACCCTTATACTCTTCGGGAACAGGAACACTGGTCTTGCCAGTGTGAGCATCGAGCATCAACGGCGGAACCAATTTCGGGCGGCTCATAGTACCATCAACAACCCACACCGGATTCGGCGAGATGTTGTAGAACTTGTAATAGTAACACGGAGCGTCTCCGTCAATTACTCCTGAATTGTCAAACTCGGTATCGTACAATCTGCTTCCGTCTACCGTTGTGTCAATTCCAGTAGACAAATCATCACCAGGCACATACCCTTCATTCGGCATGTAGAACCCTCCCTGAGGCGGGTTCATCATCATAGGACTCATTCCCCCCATCATCATTCCGCCACCCATACCAAACTGAGGCTGGAACTGATTCATCGTAGGATTGCTGCCCCACATAGGTTGCTGCTGGAACTGAGTCTGCTGAAATTCAGGTTGTGCATTTGTAACGGGGTCTTCATCAACGTAAGACCACTGTCCGTCGATATAGGTCATTTTCATTTTGTAACACTCCTTATGTGTCTGAAGTTTCAGACAAATTATGTATACTTTTCATTATATCAGTGATTTCAAGAAAGTCACAGGGCATCTGCCCTGTGACGTATCTTAAAGACTGAATGCTCCATCTGTTCCTACAGGGAGCGAGATTACTTGAGGTGATGTAAGGTCGTAAACTTTAGCTATACCGTCTGAGGTTGTAACCAAAGTTCCTCTTGGAGTAATCATGCCAACTCCTACGCATTTAACTCCGGGTTTATCCCTGCGTCCTTTACTTGCCATAGGTTTCGGACTTACGTTGCGCTTGACAGGAGCAATATCTTTCAAAGCCTTCATGCCAAAGTGTCCATCGTTACATACAAAGTACACCAGTTCATCAGACTTTGGATTCACCTCGAATATATCAATCGCAATTCCATCAGCATCATGCATCTTGATTCCAACAGCAGTACGTCCATGCTTCACGATATCTTTCAATGGATACATGTGGTACTTTGAGTTATCGTCACATTGCATGATTATTTCTCCGTCTTTCGGCTTGATGTGTCTTACAACCATCTGAGCACCATCTTCATATGGAGAAGTTGATACTCTAGTTCCTTTTGCTACAAACCTTGACGGAAGAACGTTGATTCCACTACGCTTCATATAACCATTAGGTCTGAGCACAACTAAATCACCGATTCCGTTCTCAAAGTCTGAAGCATTTACTGGAAGCAACCCGACAATCTTTTCACCGATTCTCGGGAACTGTGCTGTAAGGTTTAACCACTTCGGAGATGCTACAGTCTGCATTTCAATTGCAGATTTCACATCGTCATACCTGTAGATAAATCCGAAATTTGAGATTATCATCAGGATATCATCCTTTGTATTGTACTTCATGATTTGACGTCGAGTTCCTTCAGTTTTCGGCAAACCTCTGATGGTTACTCCCATTTTCAGAAACTCAGTTCTCACTACAGACACACTGTTATCATTACTCAACACCAACGTCAAGTCAATTCCAGGTGCTTCAATAGTTCCGATTGCTTCTTGAGCATTACCATCAACCTTTGTACGTCTCGGACGTCCGAAGCGTTTCATTGCTTCCTGCTGGTCTGCGATAATCATCTGGTCAATAGCCGAATCGTTTAGCAACGCTCTCAGCTCAGTCATCTTTCCCATGAGCATATTGTAACGCGCAATGAGTTCTTCCTTACTGCGCTTGGTAACCTCATACATACGCATACTTGCGATGTCGGTCGCCTGCAGTACAGAGAACCCATAATTTGACATAAGCCAGTTGATAACGTCCTGTTTATCCACACCTTTATCAGATGCGTAGTTGAATATCTTTTTCAACTCAGGACCATAGACTTTCAGGATAGCTTCAAGCACGTGAGTTTCACGGTAGATTTCCTTGATTTGCCTTGTCAAGCGCTTGCGGACAGTCTCACGTCTAAACTTAAGCCATTCATCAAGCATATCCTTGATTGTACAGTCAACCATGAGTCTTCCGCCGATTACACATGTGAAGATGAGTTGTGCAGATGACCTAAACTTGGTTTTTGACGCAATCAAGTCCATGAGTTTATACGGGTCTGTTCCTTTGATGTACGTGATGGTTACGCTCATCTTGAAATCGCCAGTCTTTGTATTCTCTTCACAGTCAGTAGTCACCATGTCAATACCAACCGATCTAAGTTTCGGGAACTTTTTGAGAATCTCGTTCTTCAATGTGTTGCCATCAACCAACCACGGAAGTTCTGTGATGTGAATACAATTATGAGCTTCGTCAATATCGAAGCATCCGCGCATCTTAATTGATGCTTGCGTATTATGCGTGTAATACTCGCGGACTTCTGCAGGATTCGTAATCACACCGCCACATGGAAAATCAGGAATCAAACGTTTCCCCATCTCAACGTTTGTCATTTTCGGATTTTTAATGTAGTCAATGACCAACTTACACACATCGTTAAGATTGTGCGAAGGAATCGACGAATTGAATGCTGCACCACCAATGGTATAGTTTCCGTTTATCAGGATATTCGGAATGCTCGCAGGAAGAACTGACGGCTCAGTTGTCTTGTTATCGAAATTCGGAACGAACTCCACAATCTCATCGTTCAAGTCTTTGACAAGCATCTGTACTGCATAATCCGAGAACTGCGCTTCTGTGTAACGATATGCTGCTGCAGGGTCACCCAACGGATTTCCGAAGTTTCCTTGTCCACTTACTTCAGGATAGTTTTCACCAAACGGCTGAGCCATACCTACAAGCGTACCATAGATTGAACTATCACCATGAGGATGATAAGCGCCCATGACATCACCGACAATCTTAGCACACTTGATAGTATTCCCATGCGAACCAAGTCCTAGCGTTTTCATAACGTACAGAATCCTTCGTGCAACAGGTTTGAATCCATCACGCACATCAGGATATCTGTCAATAAACGTAGACTTAGCAAAGAACGTCATGTTTCTTTTGACGCTATCATCAAGTGCTTCTTGCACCATATTTTCAATCATACGTTTTCACCTCTGACTTTCAATACTTCATCAATCGTTTTACCAAGGTCTTTCAATCCGTGGTAGTTTTCACGATTCTTAAGGAAATTATCGAGCCATTCAATAGTCTTTCCTCTGAACTTCTTGAATGGTAATACGGTCTTGACAATTACACCATGGTCATCCGTAACGATTATCGAATGACCGAGGTAGTCAAGCTCGTAGTTATGATAAATTGCTTTCATAACTAGCTCCTAGATATAATTGCGATAATACTCTTTGCGTCCTTGGATATCGTTTCCAAGAAGTTTATCGAGCCACTCTTTATATTGCTTCTGCTTTGACGGGTCGAGTGTTACCTGTGTAAGCATACGAGTTTCTGGATTCATCGTTGTCTCCCAAAGCTGGTTCGGATTCATTTCTCCCAAACCTTTGAAGCGTGTAATATTTGCTGCGCTCTTTATTGCAGTCTGGATTCCAGAGTCAATGATGTACATTCCCGGTCCAAGCCGTGCTCCTGTCTTCTTGTACACAAGCATGAGATTGCTCCACTTAATCAAGCGAAGTTTATCGCGAATCTTCAAGCACTGTGAAATGAAGAAGTCGTTGAGTTCAATGCGGTAGAAGACGTAATCGTATACACCTTCTATAACCTTGATTCCAGCGTCATTATCGTACACATCCAAATCCCAACCATTCAATCTCACACGTTTATGAGTTACGATTGCGTCATAGTTGGTGATGATCGCTTCAAACAACACCGGATTCGTATTGACCTGCTTTGATACGGTATCAACAAGTGAAGCATAGCCGCGTAGATTGATGAGGAACTGTTTGTAGAACTTCTTATTGGTAATTACTCTAGTCTTCTTGCCCTTGAATACTACCAAGTCAAACTCCTTCATGATAGTTCTCTCTACAACCTCGTTATACTCATTGTCTGTTGAGATGTAAATTGCTTTGCTCTTACCACCAGACTTGAACCCGAATCTGAAGAGAGGCGGATTTGCGATGTACACGCGTCCATCCTCAATCAAATCTGGACGGAACGTGTAGAAGAATCCGAGAAGCAAACTTGAAATATGCCCACCGTCAGGGTCAGCATCTGCCATCACGATGTATTTACCGAACTTACTTCCCTTAGTTCCGATGATTTTCATCAAGTCGCCAATCGTGTTGATTCCTTCACGCTTAGCTACCTGATTGAGATGAGTATTACCGTACACGTTCAATGGCTTACCCATCATCTTGTATAGTGCCTGAGTTTCAGGATTACGTCCAGTTTTTGCTGAACCACCAGCAGAATCTCCTTCAACGATGAAGAGTTCGGTTATATCATTGCTCTTCGAACGGCAAGGGTCATAGCGCACGATACCTACAAGCTGAGCATTGCTCATCTCTTTGATACCTTTGGCTTGATTTCTTGCTCTCTGAGCTGCCAGCCTTGCCTTGCAATTTGTGATAACCATCTTACAGATTGCTTCAGACTCTTTCGGGTGTGCAATCATCCAGTTGTAGAACTTCTCAAACACAGATTTCGAAATGAAATCTTCAAGGTCATCGTTTTCGATTTTAGACTTCATTTGTGTAGAGTACAGGATGTTATTATGCTCGATAGTCACGATTGCTGCAAGCGATTCCTTAACGTCTCCGCTTTCAACAGCAAGTTTTTGATTTGATGTGTTATCTTTCAGATACTTCAGCACAGACTTTGTCAAAGCTTGATGAAATCCGTCAACGTGCTTACCATTGTCTACAGTGCGAATACTGTTGCCGTATGATTCCAAGAACTCTGAGTTCAAGTTGCTACAGAACGCAAAGTACACGTTGAAGCTCATATTGATTTCGACTTCCTTTGTTGGAATCGAAGAATCTGTGTAACTGTATTCATCACTAAAGTTAATGATTCCAGTATCAGTCTTAAGAGCACGTGATATAACGATGCGATTGAAGTATTCAATCATTCCATCAGGATGATGAAACTCCTCATCAGGATAACCAGTATGTCTGAAGTTGATGATAATACCACCATTTATGAACGAGAAGATTTCCGTGGCATCGTGATACATCTTGTATGGAACGTTCGTGTTCCTCAAGACAGTCACGTCAGGTTTGTACTTTACGATTGTACCGTGTTTCGGTCCCTTGTAGTCCTCGATTGTGAGCGTTCTCTTTATGCCTTTGGAATACTCCGCATGACCATGCTTGCCTTTATTCCATGTATCAACCACAAAATCTTCAGACAGCGCATTTACTAATTTGATACCAACACCAAAGGTTCCGATACTGGATTTGTATGCTCCTGCAGAAGTTCGGTCGTACTTTCCAGACGTATGCATTTGTGAGATAATTTCTTCGAACTTACCAATCGGAATACCACCTGCATTATCTTCGACAGTAATGTATCCTGTCTTGGTGTCGATAGTGATGTCTGCCTGAGTACAACGGCCAGCGTTGAACTCGTCGATCGCATTACCAATCGTTTCTTTATACAAGTGAAACGTTCCCGGATGGTCAATCGTTCCAATGTACATCGTCGGTTTCTCACGAACTGCTTGCAATCCTTCAAGATGAGAAATTGACGATTCGTCATATTTTCTGGTGCTCATTGTGAGTCCTCCTATTCATAATCTCAAAGAGATTATGTATAATTGCCTAAATATTAAACAAAATACTCGGCTAACAACGGGATAACGCTCCCTAGCATTGGGAGTAACTTCATGTTAATCAAGGAGATTAAAAATGAAATCTACGGTCATAAAATCAATCATTGAAGACCATGGTGGACAGAAGAACTTGTATGGTTTTCGTCTCATTACTGGAACCGACATCGTTCTCAGTGGTGAGATTACTCCCGATGGAAAGGCGGAGTACGACCTGTACTTCAATGACACCGACAACGTTATGTGCGTAAAGACGCAGACGTTCATCGCTTCCGGTCCAATGGTTTCTGTAAACCGTTTCGTTGACTGTGACAAAATCAGCGAAGTTATCATGTATCCGAAAGAAGAAGTTGATTCCGCGTTCACAAAGTTTACAAATTAGCATTCTGGTATACATCATAATACCAGAAGCCATTTATATAGGAGGATAATTCTGATATGTCAGAATACAATTCAAATCCACGGAAAGTAGTCCGTGGTAAGAGCAGAAACCTGGTAGACCAGAAGTTTCGCACTTCAGCACCTAAGGCAATTAAGAAGAAATCAAAGATGGATAATATCCCAATGTATCTTCGCCCAGTTGTATACAAGTCAAAGGCTGGTAAATTACTATGTGCCGAGGTGTCAAATATCGTTTCGATAAATGACAAATCGACAGCTTCAGCATACTCAGCTCAGATAGTCACCAACTCAAAAGGTGCTCGTAAACGCGCAGTATTTGTATTTCGTGATTCAAACGAAGGTAAGATGCATGAATCTATGCTGTTCTATGTAACACATGGAAGTTATGTAATTGCTGAGAATCACGTGAATTACATCAACGGACGTAAGCCTGGAATCTGTCGGGTGTTTGTATACCGTTTCCGCAAAGACGGAGAGAAAGGTAAGCGTCGGATGATTTACATTCCGATTGCTAAGTACAACGCAAATATCTGCGTAAATAACGATCTCGGCGAGTGGACAAAAGACCATGATATCTCTGATTGTGGAAAAGCCCCTAATCCAATCAAAGATGAAATCATGGAACTCTTCAAACGCAAGAAGATTGAGTTCCTTGAACCTGCTCTGAATGCAGCTTTCGAAAAAGCATCTTCAGACATGGGAAGTAAAATCTTCTGTAAAAAGTCTTCAATGACTACATAAACAGAATACTGGTGGTTCGCCACCAGTATTTTAATTTCCCGACAAGAGATACATTATAAATATGAGGTATTCAAAGTGAAATAATGAATGATAACTACGAACCATTCAGGGAGATGTATTGGGAGGAATGTAAGTTGAGGTGCCCAAACAAACCGATTGCCGCATACTTCGAACGATTTGATATGCTCCCGCAAAAAGCAATTCGCGAAATTTCTAACGATGATGACGAAGTGTATAGAAACGAATATTGGAAGGAATGTAAACGCATATTCCCAAGATATCCAGAGACTATATACTTCAAACGATTTGATAGGTTACCAATGGAGGCTATTATGGATGGCTATGATGACACAGATGCATATCCAAAAGAAGATGAGGCGTTGATATCGTCTTATCAATCATTTGAAGAGGAAGCGTGTGAAGACGAACCGCTAGACGACGTTATGCGTAACGTTGCTGCGGGTAAAGCTTTCGTCGCAAATAACCTCTACATTAACAAGAACGGTCCACATACCGAAAGAACTGTGAACCGTGTTACGATAGACTGGAATAATGGATTCTCTCAGAATATGGTTCTCGGTGCAGTAGGAACAAACCGTGAGCTTCTTGGAGACAGAGAATTAGATTGGATGAGTCCGCCTGAAGCACATATGGGTGTGGATGAGAAAGGACGCGAAATCCAGCTGTTCGTTCCGAAGATTTATGCAAACAGTGTCGCAGATTTAGCATTCCCGTCAAACTTCCACGGCACATCATCATACTTCTTCACAAGCAGAAACCAGTTCACTGATGAGTTTGCAGATTCTGAGTTCTCAATGGCGAATGCCATGGCTTTCGATTCGAAGTTGAATCCGAGTGCAATCGGATATTCAATTAACGTTGACAAGGTTCAATCGTTCGACAATATTGCTCAGTATTGTCAAGCTACAGGTTTGATGTTTGCAGATATCATGGCAATCTGTACGTCGCTCGTGTGGTTCTCTCATACTATAATCAATATCATGATGCCGAAGCAGATTGTATTGATTATGGATTCGTACAAAGGAGTAGACATCCCTGTAAGGGATTATATTCCAAACGTTGCAAAGCCGTTTGATAATATTCCAGACTACAAAAACCGTTTGGATTATCTCATCAAAACGATGAAAGATATCGCTACAAAGCGTTACATCACAGATGGGTTTCCTATGCTCAACGGAGGATTCTACATCAAACTATCATTGACTCCAGCAATCATGGTTCTCAAGTTCGTTGCGCATGAGTTCCAGCAGTTCCAGTTGAATCTGGTAATGCCGTTGGTTGATAATGCATTACTGTATGATGCGGAAGATGTAAACAGCATCTATCCGAAACGCTTCATGTATGAAGAAAATCCGTATTGGTATCGAGGACGTAATCATGACAATGCAGATGACGTTATTCACACTATGAGAAATAACGTTCACACACAAAAGCTCGGACTTCAGGGCGGAGAGCTTGAAGAGTTCGTGAAGACACATCATATCAATATCTACGGTGACGATACGTTCCCTGACACAGTAGATACGTCAGAATTGAATGTGGATTCTCCGAAAGATTTGAAATACTATGCTCAATCGAACGGTGATTATATTTTGACTCCGCCGAATATGATGTGGGGAATTGGTGGAGGTTTCAATGGATTCCAGCCGCAGCCTGAGCCTCAGATTCTGATGACTGGAACTCCTCCTGAGAGTCCTTCGCAAATCATTCAGCCGAGCAAATCACTTCCGAAAATCAATCCAATAATCAGCAAATAGGAGGTTCTCAATAATGAGCACTATCACAAGCATGAAGCATATTGATATACAGCGTCATGCAATTATTGAACTTCTTGATGCAATGGGAATAGACATCGACCCGAAAGACGGGCATCTGTACTTCGCAGAAGACCCGTCGATTCCCATTGCACTCAACGAAAGATATCTGCGTGTGGAAATAGGCGTTCCGGATAAACGTTATCCATGGGCTGTAATCCAGCCATTGAATCGTGAAGACCACGCACAATATCTGATGACATTAGCATTGTATGCTCAGGTCTTTGCAGATATGATGGATCCTGAAGAAGCCAAAGTAGCAGACTTTAATATCGACACCCAGAATGTCATCATGAAAGATGATGAAACTGGCGAAGATAAGCCTATGGCTCTGGTAAAAATTAAACGGGGTTCTGACAAAGAAGATGAAGATAGTGGAGTCGGTTGGCACGTTGACTCAAACGTCGCAATCATCTACGCAGTCTTGAACTTCATGGTGCGCACAGGTTACATCACAGAAGACCAAGAAGCAGACCTCAAGAAAGACATTGGAGATGCTTGGAAAGATTACAATGCTATCTCCGAAATGAAGAGTTCAGCAAAGCGTAAGATTCTCAGAGAGCGCAGAAGCCAAATTTACAACTTCGAGAACGAGGATGATTCTGAAGATAATTCTGAGCTTATCTATGATGCTCTTGGAGACGCTCGTGAACGTGTTGAGATTGAGAATGATGAACCTATACCTGATGAAGACTGGTATAAGGACATTCATATCAGTCCCGATGACTTCCCAGTATCAACTGGACCTCGTGGGCTGTGCGAAATGGTTGAGCAGGATTTCACGATGGATGAGTATGATAAACTCTTCACTCCAGAACTTGTGAAAGAGAATGAAGAACCAGAATCTCCAAAGCAGGATGACAACTTCCAAATCTTCGAAGAAGAACCTATCATCCAACAACCGGTCGCATCACCTGTAATTGATACAGGATTTGATATAATCGGCGAATTGGGTGGTTTCGTATCAACTGATACTACAAACCAGTCAAACACTCGTGGTGACTGGTTTGGATTTGATTAAAGCCTGAAATCTCAACGGTAAAACATCTGGGTAGCTGGTTCTCCAGCTACCCGTGTTTTATTTTTTGTCGGGAGGTAATATATATGGGCAAGATTACAAAGTTAATTTCTAGCTCTAAAGTTGGTTCGCAGTTGAAAAAGAAAGCATCTGCTACAAAGTCTAAAGTTACAGGTTTCAACTCAAACAGAAAATCTCAAAATACAAAAGCTAGCTCAATTATATCTTCAAAGAAGACTACTAAAGTTGAAGGTAATAAGAAAAGCCTTTCTGATATCGCCAATGCAACTAAGTCTTCGATAAAATCAAGAACTTCAAGTATGCTCTCTGGAGCAGTTGATAAACTCATCAATGGACCGTTAGCTCAAAGCTTGTCTACGGCTCTTGATGAAGCTGCAATGATTGCTGCAGTTGATAAACTCATCAACTCTGGTGGAGACCCATTATACAAGAATGGTTACTCAATCAAAGAGTTTATGAAACGCGATATGTCAATGATGATTCATTACATCATCGAAAAGAAACGCTACTCTGTTATGTCGGGTAAGACTGCTGGATATTTCAACGGTATCAGGTATGGAGCTACCAAGATTTCCATGAATATGGCTTGGCGTAAAGCTGAGATTAAAGGCGATTCTTGGTATCAGAAGAATCGTTACGCTGAGTGTAAAAAAATTCTTCTGAAGTGTAAAGTCGGTTTCGATGCACTTACAGTCAAAGCATTCATCGACACTGGTAAGTTCGCGTACCCGCACATTCCAAATGCCAGCAGTTTGACTGGTGGGAGTGCTGTAGGTAATTTTATTACCAATATGAACAACTTCGATACATCAAAGTTCGTAGTTCAAGAGATTCCGACCTACAAGAAAGATTTAACAAAGACCCCAGACAGACCTCAGAAAATCTACACAAAGAAAATGCTTCCATCAGCATTTGGAGATACTGGTTGTGATGAATGTGGAACTAAGTACAAACTTACTGCCGCCGAAATTAATCAAATATTTCCAGAATCAAAAGTTGGATGTACTATGGTTACGCATCCGAAAACTTGGGAACACGTTGTGCTCTTCAAGATGCTTATGAGCAAAGCATTGTATGGTGAAGATAGATTGCAATCTGAGCTTCTCTATAAACGCTTATACATGAACGTTGTTGAAGGAGACCCGGTTACCGAGAATATCTGGGGAACGGTATCGGACTTCGCAAAAGAAATCGGTTTGGATAAAGTATTCTCAAACGAGAATACTTCTGTACTTTACGATTACGTCAAATACCTTGTCGATTCGGGTTATCTTAAAAAAGTATAAAAATAATAAAACTCCCGGGCAAAGCCCGGGAGCATACATTTTTGCAATGATTAGTGTCGCTTGTCACGACCTTTACCATTGCGAGAAATCGGGGCTGCGTAAGCCGCAGGAGTTTCCGGCTGCGTCGAGTCGGCACCTTCAATACGCCCAAGCTGGTCAGCAAACGGATTGTCTACATCAACTGGCTCGTTAGCGTCGAGATTCACAACTGGTTCACCTGCGCTATTTACAGGACCTTCCGCACCTTCAGCAGGAGCGGCTTCATTCGGGTTAGCTGTAATCTCTGAAGAAATCTCAGGAGCTTCAACGCCAGCTGCTGCAAGAGCGTCTTTGACAACGCTTACGCCAGGATTTGTTGGAACGATTTCCGGCTGCTTAGTTGTCTGAGTTGCAAGATTGACCGCTTGCTCAACAATGCTGTTCGGGTCTTTCTCAAGATTAAGAAACCCAGAGCCGCTGCCTTTGAGAACTTTATCAGCGTTGATGTAGTCTTTCTTTTCGACGTAATCGCGGTACAAGTCCATCTGCTTACAAAACTCTGGACAAGCGTCGCGGTTAAGGAAGATAACACGGTAACCTGCGCGAATAAGTTCTTTAATTTTCTCTTTGTCAATCCAGTTACCACGAACTGGTCCGTGCACGTTGAGAATCGGAATATATCCGTTGTAGTCTACACGAACGTAGACCTGTTTTGCTGCATTTGCTTCAGCCATTATTTTGCTCCTTCGCTGAATACACGATTCAGCGTACTTGATATTTTAACAGAACGCTCTGCCGACTTCATCATGAAATCATGCTCCTCGTCTGCTTTATCCTTTTCATTCAACTCGTCGATACGAGTTTTGATATCCGCTATGCTCATATAACCTCCTAGTAATTTTTCTTGAGAATATAATCTTGTGTTACACTTAACGCATATAGCAAGATAGGACCAATTCCGAAGAACTCATTGTCTGGAATTATATCAACGTCTTCAATGAAAGCTTCAGCATCACTTATTGAAACTTGGTACTTCTTGTTATTGATGAACTCAATCAACCAGTTGTACTTCAGATTCTCAAGCTTGTCGTGCTGCTTGTCATATTTAGTATTGAGACAAACCTTTTCAACAAAGTTCTCGGGATAAATATCCACGTATTTCTCAGAACGGTTCTCAGTATAGTCGATGTAATACATTCCGCGATAAATAAGGTTTCTTATTGAGTTGTATGTCTCGAAGTACAATACAGTCGGATACCGATTCTTAATCAGCGAAGGTTTACGCCGAATGACCGCGTTGTATATTGTATTGTGGAACGCATTATCGAAATTGTCATTGGTAGTCGGAGGCGTTACAGGATAAACCGTTAATCCTCTGTATACTAACGAATTTCTTAGCAAATTATTTTGGAGGAACTTGACGATATAAGGGTCGAAAACTTCTTTGTACTTCTCAGGAGGTTTATAACCTCCATAGATTACAGTGAGAGACAAATCTGATTCTTCTTTAATCTTCAGACGAATGATGTCTTTGGATTTATCATAGAACCTACGAAGATACTCTTCACTTACCAACTCGAAGCATTCTTTGAGTTTCACATAGGTATCATATACCTTCCTCTGCAATAGCACGGTGTTACCAGTACCAACTGCTTCAAAGTTGAAAACATAGTATTCCTGAACTCGATTTGTGAGATTCTCAGGAGACCCTTGGTCATAGTGCTTGATGAACTCAATCTTGAATCCAGTTTCTTCAAGAGAAGTAATTGGCTCAACAGAAGTTACTTTATAGCAAACCCGTTTGCCTATTTTCTCAGTCACATAGAAGAGGTCACCAGGATATGGTCTGAATCCTGGAAAGAGCAAGCCAGTTGAAGTTATTTCATTCTTTGGCATACCCTCATCTACTGTATAACTTGAAGAAAGCTCAGAGTCAATATTGATAATGAGATTGTCGATGCGGTTGAACTTTGTATCATTTACACCGTCGATAGACGAAACGTTTACAGCATCTGTATCAACTTTCGGACTAACCTGATTGAAATAAATAACCTCGGTTTTCGTACCGCTCAGATGCTTGATTGCTGGGGAACCTTGAATCTTGAATTGTGCGTTTTTAAGGTCTTGCAAAAGACCAAGCTCTTTATCTATTGAAGAATCGGTATGCGGAATATCCGGTTTAGTTCCGGCTTCAATAACTTCGGTATTATTTCCAGATGCCGTTGATTCTGACGGCATTTTCGGAACCGAAATTGGGCGCTCCGAATCGGCAACAGGCAAAGAACCAATTTTCTTTATTGCCATATACTACCGCCTTAATATTTCAGCTATTACAGTGTTTTCATAACAAAAACTTAATCGTACGATAGCGTCAACGTTCGATTCTCGTGGCCGCTTTTGCTGTTTTCTGCAAAGTCTCCTCCTTTAGAGTGACTAAAACGGATTCCGATGACGCTAGGATTTTGGTCACTAAATCCAATATAGGTTTATCTTGGTAATGCTTCCTGGCATATGCCAGGAAGCATTTTATCAAAATAAACGTCTAGGCTGAGCTGCTGAAGACGCTCTCGCTATTCTTCCAACTGCGTCTTACGATTCTCCAGCAGCAATGTAATATTCGCCTCAAAAGTCGATGCCATGACAAACCCTGATTTCTGAACGCTACCCTGCTTATCAGCAACGCCGGTACCGTATACAACTGTCGGCATTGACATGATTTGAAAATTGCCAAGCTTTTCAATCTGGTGGATTTCTGAACCTTCGTTGTCGAAATCTTCATCGGTCATAATGTAATGGAAAACGTCAACGTTTGCGAGTTTTTCGTTTCCATTCATCCCGTCAATCATTGATGAGATGGCCGAGCACTGCGGACAACTTTCACGCCCAATGACAAGTACGAATGCTTTGTCACGATTGTCTTTGAAGAGAGGAACTAATTGTGTCTTAGAAAGTTCTTTCATTTGAAACTCCTTAATCTATAGATTAGTCGACTGTTAAAAAACTAATAAAAAATAACACGCTCCCATGAGGGAGCGTGTGTATTCTTAAGACTCATCGAGTATAGAACCGTCAGGAAGCCTGATGATTTGCTCCCTAGTACAGTGAAGAATATCCAACCACTCGGTACATTTGGTGTCGGACAAATTGGTATCAGATGTCAAAATACGAACCATGTTTGACATATGATTTGAACTTCTAAATCGTTTCTGAAGTTCGCTCCTGTCAAGTGCAAGAGCATTGATTGCTTTCTTAACTTTGACTTTGAGAAGATTGTCGCCCGGATTTATATCCAAAGTGAACGGCTCGTATTTTTTCTTCTCAATTTCAACTGGCGGTGACTTATCTGAAGCGATATTGGTCACCTGATTTCTTTGTGCATCATTGTAGATAGCCTTACGACGCTTGTCGTATATGAGATGATATTGACCGCCATCATCTTCAGTACGAACTACGCACTCCATTTTGTATTTCTTGTAGGCATCTTTCATGCACTTTACAAGACCTACATACGGGAATCTGACGCCATGTATTTCGACGACGTCGCCCTTTACCAATTCCGGCATTTGTGAATGCATATCTATGCGAAATAACATAACCTACTCCTGTTACGAATCTTCTGGTTATATTTTGAATACTCGAAATCTACGTGAAAAATCTCCCTGTTTGGCAGGGAGATTTAACTTACACATAGAAAAGGTCAATACGGTCGGGATTCTTAAATGAATCTTCATCCATCTTCTCCAAGAGTTCCTGAAACTTATCATCAGCTCCAGAATACTCTTGAATCTTAGTACGAACCTGATGCCCAGCAACTGTCTCATCTTCCATATCTTTGTATAAGTCATAAACTCGCCGCTGACAAGCAAGAAGAGACAACTGTCTGAAGATAGATTCGTATCCATCGTTGATTGTCTGAAGATTATCAGAATGTCTTGCGAAAAGTTCAATTACAACTGGCTGACAAGAACCAACTGCGAACCTTTGCTTTGGATAAAACTGTACGAAGTTTGGTTTCACGTATTCACAAGTAATCTGCTGAGGCTGTACCATTGACATCATATTTGCGTTTACTTGATTTGAGAGGAGGACTCCTATAGAGAAGAATCCTCCGTATACTGAACGACCCAAATCTCTCGGATATCCACCAACGGCTATATCTGATGCTGAGAAACACATGCCGACATCACGGATAGCTTCAATACCGCAATCTACAGGCTGTATTTTACAAAGTCCTGGAAGATTTACCGGGTCTACAGCATCTTCATTAGGCCATATAGTAAAATATGTCTTATATGGGTAATAAATATCAAACTCAGGCAATACGTGGAGCACAATCGTATCATGAATGTCATCAGGTGTTAAAAAGTTGAAACGAGGTTTACCAAGTCTCGATTCAATATATCTGATGACTTCTGTCATATTCAACATACGCTCCTCCTTTGATTACAGAAGATAATCTGCCAAATCTGCAAGAAGATTGTCCTCAAGAGTCATATTCGCAAGCCGTCCATCCTGAAGCTGAACTCCAACAGTGTCTCGTCCAGTTCTCTGTACAGGCTGAGTTTTGTCAAGCTGAATGCCAAGCTCTTCTGAGAAAATCTTATAGATTGCAGACTCCTCAGTGATATAATCAGTAAGTTCATTGATAGGAAGAGCACATTCCTGAGCAACGGTCATATTCATACCGCTATTTTTGTCAGACATCAAAGCTTCAGGATGTGAAGGCCAGAATACCATATCGTATGTGATGATATTCATTGGTGCTTTGACGACCTTGTGAACCACAGGAGTATCTTTTTCATATGTGTACGGTGTAATACCACGCATTGAGAAACCAAGCTGAGAGCCTTCGTCTTTTACCCAAGAGTCAACCTGCTTACCGCAAGGTTCGACAGTGTGAATCTCAGCTTTTACGAAGTCGCCGACAATCTGCGGAAGCGTACAGATACGGTGTGTAATAAGCGGTGGGTATACGTCGATTGCACGGAAGACGTTTTTTCTATCCCACGGATGAGAACCCTCTCCGAACCATGCGCGACGCTTAATTTCATCCAAGATTCTCGGAGCGTGAAGCGCAGCATTGAGAACGTCAGGAGGATATAAGTTCGAGTTACGGTTTATAGAATTAACCGTTTGTAGAATTGCTTCGAATGAAATATGTCCATTCGGTAATTCCTTAAAGTCAACGATTGTCTGCATTACTGCGGACTCCATCGTCACATTAAGGACATCGAGTTTAATCTTTTTGTCCATAATAGAACCCCTTACAAAAGTGCAAGTTTATATTGTTTACGCCAGTGTTTTCAGGCAAAAACAACGGAGTAATCTTTATAAGGGAGGAATATTATGCCTCGGATAATTATCAAATCACAAGAGTTCGACGACTCGGTAATTATGCCTGAAACTTTGAACGACGTACGCAGTACGCTTCGTTCATATGATGGCACGAAGCTCGGAGCACTGTTCCTGTCGGCAATTACCAAAACGTATTTCGACTCTATTCATAAAGAGCATAATCGTTACGGCGTTGAAGACTTGAACGCTATGCTTGATTTAATCAAGAAAGGAATAACAAAGCATCCGATGAACTATCAGATTGACAAGAGGTACATTAAGTACGTTATTGACAATGCTAATGGAGGGATTAATTACGTCGTTGATGGAAAGAATCTTTCTGAGATTCCATTTATCAGTGCAAATCTCACACGGTATGACTTAAATCAGATTTTCAAGTACATTATCGTCTCTATGACTGAAGGTGCTCTGGAACTTCGTACACGCTGCGAATACGCAATCAAGGTCATCAAGAATCAGTATCATTTCATTGACGCTGCTACTGAGACTTCTCCGGATTCAGTTCAATATACGCAGAACGTTTACAATCTGTGCAAGGAACTCAAGACTTCACTCGATGAGATTCCTACGAATGCTCGTGAAGCTATCAAGACGACATTTGGAGTTGATACTCCGTATGCTTGGAAGTTTAATGCTTTTGCGAACGAGATTCTCTTTGGAGTTATCTCTATGCGTGGAGCGTTTAACCGCATTTGCTTAAATAACATCAACGCTCTGATGACATTGCTTCTGGTTCTCATGAAAATTAACTTTGGTTCTCAGTGCTTGGTTGGAGACGTTCCGTTTGAAGCTGCAGAGAATGCTTATCCAGCCACAATTTTTGCAACTGTGGAACTCTTCTGTGTTATACAGGAATACTTCAAGCTTGTACAACGTCTTGCAAGCACAACTGACGAAGGACATTTTGACCCGATTGCGGACAACTTAGCTATTCTCCGCAAGAAGTTTCAGATTTCATTTAATGAAGGATTCTACAATACACTCGAAACTCGCATCGCTGAGATTTTCGACAAGCATCCATATATCGGAAGGCGTGATATTACTCATGCGTTCTTGGGAGAAAACTCTCTTCTTATGGATGCTGGTGTGTGGAACTTCGATACAATCATAAGAAAAGAAAAATTGGTTGCTATGCATAAAGCAATCGCTGATATTCGTGGTTCAGACACCGACGGGTCTTACAACGACTTCGTTAAAAGCATTCCGAATGCTTTGATGCAGATGCGTACTCAGTTCGTTGATTGGTACTGCAAAAAACCGAGCGATGGTAAGCATTATATTGATTTCATAAACGTTCTTGGACGTGAGTTTGACGAGATGTCAAAATCAATCAACGCGACAGAAATTTTCACTCCACTTTTCGATGCGTCTGAGTTTGGCAAGCTTACAACGTTTGCTTGTGACTGTAAGAATAATCACAAGTTTGCTGGTGAGCCTATGCGTGCAGTACGTCAAGTGCTTGACAAAGTGTACATCTTGTATCTCATGAATGCACGTATTAAAGACGAACGTACACTCAATTGGTCTGTCGATAACTTCAAGTTCTTCAATGCTCATATTTCTTACTTTGCAATGCATGTCTGCAACGCGTGGTTCCAGAAGTACATTGAAAACTATCCGTATGGTTTGGTGAATGCTCTGAACGCTATGGTTGTAGCAAAGTACAGATGCTCTCAGACACCAAACTTCAAAGCGAAGAAAGAGGGTGGCGTTGTTGCTCCGATGATGATCGGTTGTGAGTCGTTCGAAGAGTATCCTGACGGTCATGAATCGTATCGCTGTTTCATCACCAAGCTCAAGAAGATTATCGAAGAACGTTCCGAAGCAATTCATACGCTTGAACCAGATAAACACGTGAATGCTGTGGTTAAGTATCTCGGGGATGCGTTATCAAATAACGCTATGAATGCTGAGTACGCTATCCTTATTCTCATGACATATTTCGACAGTCAGAAGTACAAGGTGACCAAGCCGTTCTCAAAACTCATCCGCTACGTCATTTCTCTGGTTGGTGGACGCCACAATAAGGTCTTTACGAAGTTCCGTTATTCTGAAATCAATCGTGAGGACGACATCTTTGACATTCATAATACAACTACCGACGATGATGAGGACCGTATGAAGATTCTCGAAGACAATATCGAATTCATCGTTCTCATCAGTATTCTTCAGCGTGTACGTTTCAATCTGAGATTTGCAAAGCGTTTCGAAAACATCGCTGATTCAACCTGCCCGGATATTCCTGAGATTGTCGATGGAAATCCTCATCCTGATGAAGATTCATATTCATCAAGACGTATGGTTGGAGCTATCGGTGGAAGCAATACGTATCCCGGAGACCTTATCTATACAGAGAACTTTATTCCTGAAGAGATGGTTGATGATATCGAGAATGCGTGCGCGGCGTTTGACCAGATGATGACATACACCGGTGCAGATAATAACTGGTTTGCTCAGCACAAAGACCTTGTGATTACTGGCTCGAAAGAAGACCATATCAAGAAACCTAAACAGCCTGACACTGTTCAGACTGTAATGTAACCTTGGAGGGTATATGAAACCTATTACTATTACAGATGATGGATTCTCAGAAGCAGGGTTCACAGAGCTTCACTTCCAGCGTCTTGCTATGGAATGTGGAGGTTCAGCTGCGAACTCTACTATTTTCTCGAATCCGACCTTCGAAGATGATGAGTTCACTATGTCTGAAGATAATGACTATGGCGACAACGCAGAAGGCGAAGAAAATAAAACTGACAACGATAGCGGAAATCCTGACGAAAAGAAAAACGATTCTGCAGGTCAGCAGGTTGATAATCTCAAGAACGACGTAAATGCTACTAAAAATCACGCTATTGGCACTGTAAAGTCAGCTTTCCATTCCGCAAAGGACGGTATGAAGATTCTCGCTAGTTCTGCAAAACAGGGTGCTATTATGGCGAAGTCTCTTGGACACAAGGCTGCGAACTTTGCAAACTCATCATTCGCTGTTCTTGACAATGCGAAAACAAGCGTCGTTCAGCACAATACAAACCGTATCGTAAATCAGGCAATGCATAATCCGAATGGATTACTTGACGATACGGTTACGTTTATCGGAAAAGCTGGCAAAGGTGCTGGAATGGCCGCTCTTTCAGTAGCTTGTCTTCCTGCAGGAATTGCGGCTTTTGCACTCAATGCTAAAGCTCAGAAAAAAGACAAAGAGAAAGCCGTCGAGAAACTTCGCAATGCTATAACCCGTATTGACAATGCATTGAACGAAGGTGGTAGTGACCTTTCTCCTGATGCTAAAGCTGACCTGATGATTACACGTCGTCAGTGCGAACAAGGACTTATGAAACTCAAGTATGGTCTCGACATGTACGGCAAATAGGAGGTCGATATGTTCGATATTCTTGACAAAATCCTGACCTTTGAGGACGAGTCTAATCAACAAGCGGATAACGCTGACGGTTCCGATGCTGGAAAACTTGATTCTCAGTTGGAATCGTTGGCAAAAGAAACAGGCTCCGAAGATTCGAAAGATTCTGGCGGAGCAGAGGATACTGGTGGAAGCGGAGATGATTCATTGGATTCTGATGGAGGAGATGACGGGTCGGACAATTCCGACGGACAACAGACCGACGACGATTCTTCAGAAGATGATGACGACTCAAAACCTAAAACCGGTGCGGCTCCGAGGAAGCTTACGCTTTATGCGGAGTTCAACAGAATACACAATGTCTTGAGAGAAGCTCTCGAATCTTGTGAGTCTAAGCTTGCGATAAACAACGCAACTAAAAATTGCATCGCCCAGTTGAAGCAGGTACTAATAGACACACGATTCATTCTGTCAAACTTCACTGAACGTAGTGAGGAAGATATCATGGTGCAGATGGAAATGATTAAACGTCGTTCTACGCTTGCCCTTGAACTTCTTAAGAGACAGGTAATGGAAACCAAGGAGAATAGGCAAAATGGCCGGATTTTCAGTAAATAACATCGCCACTCCGAACTATGAGATTCCGAAGCCTGTGAACCACCCTTTCAACGCTACTTTCGAAGCAGCTGTTGAGGATTTCGCAAGCAAAGGTTTCAACATCGCAGTTCCGGACGGCATGACAAGCGTGTTTGGAAACGGCACAGCTTTCGAGGATTACAAGGAAAATGTCATTCTCGACGGCGTGACCAACGAAGACGCACGCGAATCTATTTCATTGCTTTTGGACCGTGCAGCTGCAAAAATCGTCAACGACGGTGGGCAGGTGCAGATGGAAGACGGTAGTGTTGGTAACAGTACAGTCTTTGCGTACCTCAATGGCCCGGTTATCCGCGCTGTGTGGGCACGCTGTATCATCCCGGCAGTTATGAAAGTCGTCGCCCTCAAGCAGCCTACGTACACATTGACATATGACTTGCAGTTCCTTGTGGACTCACAGGGCCAGCGTCACGACTTGCCGTACAGTCTCGTAGACGGCGACGGCACTGATGGCTACGTCACTCCAATGCTTAGCCTCACTCCGCTCATCATGAAGAAGGGCGGTAACAAGTACATCGTTGAGAGGGACGGCGTTGTCCAGCTTATCAACGGCTCTGCAAAGGGTAACCTCATCGACGATTCTCTCGCAAACGCACGCAGTGCTTGGGACGGTCGTCATGTCGACGTAAACGCTAAAATCAAGAATGTCAAGTACATTGGCGAGAGCAGTGTTCCGAAGGATGGTGACGGTGCACAGGACCCTACAAAACACGTGCCTGGCGACCTCGTGACATTTGAGGGCGCTACAACGTTCGTGCAGAAACCTGGCGCAGCTGGTGAGATGATTGCTATCATCAATCTTCCAGATGCTTACGTGCATCATCACAACGAAAATAAAGTTGCTGCTTCTGAGAAAGATGCTGCTATTGCATACCTCAGAGCTCATGGACAGACTGTTGCTGACCCAACAGCGTTCGACATTCCTATCGCTGGTCTTGGTGAGGTTGCGGATGTTGACGACAACTGGGCACTCGACGAAGGTGCAAGCATTGTGGTTATCCTCAACTGTAGCACTGGCGAGTGGAAAGCGATGTCTACATCTGTATCAATCGAGTCGTTCGAGTTCGAGGCTTACCTCAGCTCTGAAGATAACCGCGATGCAGCTCAGATGCTCACCGAGCAGGCGTCGTTGAACGTCAATATCGGTACTGGGCAGCACATCATGATTGACACTCCCGTTGAGCTTTTGCAGGACTACGCTCCGTCTCATCAGGGTGCAGATTACACTGTCGCAATGACTGACATCGTGTCTGAGTTCTACGCAGGTCACAAGAACTGCGAGTACCTCAACTTCATGCGCAACTCACTCCAGAATCCGGAGTCAAATGCGTACATCAGTCAGCAGGTTCTGCGCGGACTTAACATCAAAGATGCGAAGTTCGATATCCGTGTCGCTCACGGCGAGAATCCGAAGTCATACGTCAACACGATGCTCAAGGACTGCGTGACCTATTGGGTAAACGAAATCCGTGAAACTTCTCGTATTGAAGATGGCTTCTGGAGCATCGTTGGTAAAGCGAACAACGTTCGCTTGCTCAAAGACTTCATCACAGAGTCATATGAGCAGCTCAACGCAGACAGCGACGCAGAGCGCAAAGACGTTCTCGGTTTCAAAGTTGGATACACATTCGGCTTCATGACCAACGGTTTGAACGCTCCTTGCAAAGCTTTGTACACGCCTGAGATGCGTCAGCGTAAGGATTTGGTTATTGCGTTTACGTCAACCGACCCGAAACGTCCGACATACATCTACCATCCGTACAGCTTCGTGATTGCACGTAGCTACCAGAACAAGCGCACAGATGCGTTGGTTCCGTCGCTGATGGTAATGAAGCGCGACCTCTTCAAGGAGTTCGTGCCTTCTCAGATTAAACTGGAAATCGCTGGAAACGACGGTAACCAGTTTAGAAATGGTGGTGCTGTCCTTGGGGCATAACCTCATAGCAGCTTAAAGGCTGCAAATGTAGTAACTAATAGTCGCTGGGGTTAATTCCCCAGCGACTTTCCTTTCATTTTATCTGACATTTTGACGCTTTGCCATAGCAAGGCTCCAGTATAGATTAAGTCCTGACGGGTTGCCGTCAGGCGTTTTTCGCGAACACTGAGATAACTTTAATGCAAATAGGAGTTAAACTATGACTATACGCCAAGGCTTGACGCTGTCGCCGTCGCCAATAAACTCTAGCATTTCCGACATGGGTGAACTCGTAAAGCTTGTCGGAAACTCATGGATTCGTATTTATACGGAACTCTTCAATGCAGCATTACTTTCTATCCCGAAAGAGTTTGTCGGAGCCGACCTGAAAGTTCCTGTTAATAGACGAACGGCTTTCGAGAAATATCTGTTCCCTATTGCTGCAAATGCAAACAGAAAAAGAATCGACTGGACTGTCGATAAAATCGACAACCAGCTTTCCGAAACCGATGATATCCGTCTCAAAGCCGGACTCGTTCCTGAAGAGATGGATTTCGACGCTCCTACTGGAGCAACCCGCATTATTAACCCTAGGATTTCAGACATTATTCCTGAGGTTTTCTTCTCCTACGAGGTTTTCGGGGAGAATCACGATGCTCTTAACGCTATTAACGGCGGAGTTGTCAAGTTTCCATACGGAGAGATTCCGATGATGACTCTTATCCCTGACAACGATGCGGTAACTCGCAAATACAATCGTGTTCACGATAAGTGGATTAAAGCAACCGGTGCTCAGTATAAAAACGACACCCCTGTGCTGGAAATCTCCGCTTACTCATTCTTATCAGACCTCGGAAAGCTTCTCGCTTACTGGGACGCCGATGGAAAGAAACTTAGCGATGAAGGAAACCAGATTGGCGTTGAGATTATTCATAAATGGGTAAATTTCACTGTACCTCTTATCATGGTTTCTCTCCGTAGGAACTACGAATGTGGAATCGAATTTGCAAACGTTGTGTTCAATCACTTCCAGCAAACTTTTGAATCTGCAACTATCGGCAATCGTTTCTGCTTTGCTGCAACCGACGACTTACTTCACAGCTTAATCGGTAAGCACATGGTTCAGTTGTACGGATTAAAGTTTGCGGTATCCACAATCGACTTAATTGGTGGTTCGCAGTTCAATGTAGATACATTACTTCAGGAAACTATCCCGAACACAATTTCCGAGGACTACACTAAGAATTACATGGACTATCTTGAAGACCTTGGATTCGATTTTGACCCCGTGTTCCAGATTGCAAAGCAGGAACGTGAAGCAACAGTCGATATCGTAGACTACGGTTTCGATATCATTCTCAATATCCTCTCAAGCTCAGTTGGAATCAACGGATTCGTCGACACTGAGAGGAGATTATCGAGAAACGTTCGCAACATGGTTCGAGCAATCGAAGAGTATGTGAATATGTGTGGTGATATGTACGTCTATACTATCATCGGACGCATTCTCAATGCTCTCAAAGGTTGTCTCGACCACACTAACTTGAATGCTTTGGTAACGAAGATTGCAAGTTCGCAGAAAATCAATCCGTCGTCTTCTGGTAAAACGGTTTCGTTCGATAAGATGTATCGTTTCATTCCGTCAATTACCGACATCAAGCGTAGTAACTTGGTCGGAACTACCGAGATTGCGCTTGAGTGTAACGACGAGATTAAGCGCATTCTTGACACTAAGCTTTCGTTCCCTGCAATGCGCATTCTCACAACGGAGTGTAAAGATATCGCTTCATATGAGGACGCAGAGTACATCAAGATGGAAACTGCAATGTACAAGGAAGCGATGAAGAAGTCGACTGCAAATGTCAACTTCGAGTCTGGAGACAACGTTCTCTTTGCTAACTTCCTTAATAAAGTTGAAGCTGAGGTAAATCGCTGGGAAAAAGAGTTCCTTGAGACTTACTAATTGTATGAGGGAGCCTTGCTCCCTCATATTTTATACTGGAGGCAATTATTATGGCTTATACAAATTATAACGCACCGATAATTGATATTGACACAAAAAATATGAGTGCTATCAAGGTTTATAAACTCTTAAGAGACCTTGGTGTCAAGAACGCCGGATTTATCCTTGCACTCTATGACCGTGGATTGAAACATGTAAATCCATTCAGCAATACACTTACAGATGAACAGAAGAAACGCATTCATGCTGAGATAATTCGTAACCCGTGGTACTTTTTCCGTGAGATTGTACGTATGGAAGTTCCGGGCGGTTTGACGAACTTCCAATTTCATCGAGGTAACGTAGCAATCTTGTGGTGCTTACTTAATAACGTCAATATATACGTCGAGCTTCCTCGTCAGCATACAAAGACAGGTTCTATTGCCAGTGTAATGGCGTATAACTTTCTCTTCAGGTCAACGAACACCAAAGCGTCTATGATGTCGAAAGACCCTGAGTCTGTAAAGAATAACCTGAGAGATATCGTGACGATTATTCAACACCTGCCTCCATATCTCAATATCATGGATAGGTCAAAAGACTCAATCAATAAAGAGTACATTGAGGTTAAGTCGTCTGGTAATAGTATCATTACTCGTCCGCCTGCAAACAATCCTGACGGCGCACAGAAGAAAGCTCGTGGTTCTCGTGAACCTGTACAATGGTATGATGAGATTCCGTTCATTGACTACATTGGCGATATCTATAAAGCAAGCTCGAACTCATGGTGGCAAGCCGCACAATTTGCAAAAAAGAACGGAGCACCGTATTTCCGTGCATTCTCAAGTACACCAGGTATTCTTGGTACAGAAAAAGGCGACTTCATCTACTACGAGTTTCTTCCTGGATGTGGTCAATTTGATGAGAAATTATTTTACGACCTTACAGACCAAGAGGTAATTCATGATAAAGTTCGTGAGATTTCATCAAATGACTTTGTCTATATAAAGATGAGTTATCGTCAATGTGGTAAAGGTGAGGAATACTTCCGTGAAATGTGTCGTATTCTTAACAACGACCGCGAATCAATCGACCGTGAAGTTTTGCTCAAATGGAGTCGTAAGAAGTCTGATTGCCCGTTCTCGAAAGAACAGCTCGACCGCATTCAGCTTTCAGTACGTGCACCTATCGGTACCATCATTATTCAGAACTGCTACATTCTGAAGTTTTATGAGAAACCAGACTACCGCAAGAAGTACATCATCAGTGTCGACTGCTCTGGTATGCTTGACCGAGACTATTCTGCTATTACGGTAACGGACCCACAAACGTTTGCCCCTATTGCAACGCTGCGAAGTAACTCTCGTACTATATACTCAAACACAAATACGTTTGCAAATGCTATTGCTGATGTAGCAATCAATATCTTCAAGAAAGCTCTTATAGTAATCGAGAAGAATAACATGGGTATTGCTCTTATCGACAATATTCTTGACAATCATCCCGAATTGACAGACCGTATGTACTCGTCGTACCTTGAACCATCTGCAAAAGGTATGAATGAGAATGCGTCTATAAGAGATACCGCAGCGGATGCAAATGTAAACCGTTACAGTGATAAAGTCATTGTGTACGGATTCGATACTTCAAACGTTCGACGATACCAAATGTTTAATGATATCTTAGGTGTAGTTGTGAATGAGTTGTATGATGTGATTTATGACAATGATATCTTCAACGAAATCAACGATATCGTTTGGAGAGATGGGCGTCTTGACCACCGTATAAAGAACCACGACGATATGCTCTTCAGTTATCTGATTGGATTGTGGGTACTGTGCTTTTCACGCATATTGATTACTCGATACAACTATCCGATTGGATACATTCGCCCAATGTCAATTTTGGACGAACCTGAACCACTCACTTCAAAAGACTTTAACGAATCAATGATTGCTAGTACAATTATTGATTCAATAAAGAAAGACGAAGCTGAGAAAAGAAAAATTGAACTGGAGATGCAGATTGCAAATCGTCAGATTGCTGGAGATGTGAGTAGAATCAATATCTTCGATAAACCTGACAAGAGCTACTTCAATATCCCTGTAGCAGATATGAACTCAATGTCATTAGCAGATGCTGCAGATTGGATGTTTGGAGATTCTGGTTCTCTGTTCGATGAAGTTGATGGTCGCGGAGATGTCGGCGGACCTGAGATTGAGACCGAGAATATGGCTGAGGATATCTTTGATAAGACAAGTCAAATGGATAAAGCTACTCGGGATAAATACGAAGCTGATATTCAGAAAGGTATTGACATGGAGATTATGCGGAAAAAAGAAAGACTACGTAGTCATTCTGATTCCAGCAGAAACCTCGCATATCGTAGACGTCTTGAGATTATGCTTCGTGAAGGAAACGGTCATCTTGATGAGAAACGTATTGAATCGCTAGTCAATTCATTCTTCTCAAATTAAAAAAAAATAACCTCCCGGGATTTCCCGGGAGGCTTCTTGTGGTTTCGTTGTTACAGCTTAGCGGTATTTCTTCACGATGAAATTACCTTCAGACTTGTCACAGATGTAAGCCTGCGTTCTGAAGTTCGTGAAGATTGACTCCGGATAATCCGGATATACCGAGCGGTCGAAGATGTTGAACTCTTCGCGCAGCTCTGTGTGCGGGCTGAATTTAGATACAATCTGGCGTCTTCTACCATGTTCACGATAGTCGACCAACTGTTCCACGATTGCAAACGGACGCTGACCATTAAGATTCCAAGCATATTCAAATGCCGAAATCGTTGATGCAAGTTCTCCGCCAGCCGCGTAGCACGCGTCAATCGGATACACCACAGAATACCCTTTCTGGAGTTTGACAAGTTCTTTCTTGAACTCTTTGTAGCCAATCTCCTTGTTTTCCATGCGACGATGAAGTTCAGCTTCACGCTCTTTTGCTGCACGATTCTGATTCTTGAATTCTTCACTGAATGTCTCATCAAGCAAATACATCGTCAGATACATGCTCGGTTCTTCTGCAGCACGTGTTGACTTGTACAAGCGAGAAGATGAACTCTTCGGTGGTACATAGAGACGGACAATGCCGATATCGGTACCGATGAATCCACCAACATAACGTGCAGTAATCTCCTTCCAACGAGGAGTATACAGCAAATCATAGGCAGACCAGAGTTCCTTTTCAGAACCGTCGGGCTGCTGGAATGTAGGGATGTAGCCCTTGCTGATAGCGTGGACATATACATCCAAGTTATTTGCGCGGTCAGGAATACTATCGACTTCAATAGTCTCATCTTCCAACCCGTCTTTCTTGAACCAGCACTGGCTGCGCATGATGATGCGTTTCTTATACGGGACGCGTACAAATCCCGCGGCCTCAAGTTCTTCTGGGTCAAGGTCTCCGAGAGCATCCCTCGTTTCAGGAAGTGTCTCTTTACCTTCGCCAGGAGTGAGATATTCGGCGTCGTGTGAAACCTCTTCGATTTCAGCTATATTTCTTTCTTCAGTCTGTATAGCGGCAGGCTGTTCTACAGGTGCTGCTTCATTTTCCGGATTAGAAGCAGATGCTGTAGTCTGTGATACATCAGGCGTCTGCTGAGATACCTGATTCGGCAGAACTTCCTGAGGTTCGTCAACCGCAGGATTATTCTTTGTTTTAGCCATATAGAGCTCCTTATAGCGATGGTTTCGCTTATTTAGATGATGCATATTCTAACACATCAATCTATTCAATTTCAGACAACCACGAATAGTCATCATTCTGTGGTTGTGGCGGAGGAGCACCAAATGTATTTGGAGTTGCTCCTGTTGTGTAGTTCTGTTCAGCAGGATTTGGAACCATATGTGACGAACTCGGAGGAACGTCATCATGAACTTCATATTCAACATCAATGGTTTCTGCATTATTTTTGTCAAATAATGGAAGTTGGTTTTGCTGCTGCATTGGTGGTAATCCAATACCTCCAATAGGAGGTAAGCTTTGCATAGGTGGTATTGCTCCAATCATAGATTGTACAAATGCTGCTGTGTTCTGATGAATTGCTTGCATACCAGCCATCATAGCTTGTTCAAAAGCCATCTGCTGTTGTGTAAACATAGCCATCTGTTGCTGAGTGAAAGCATTATTCGCAGCCATCATTTGCTGGTTCTGCAAAGATAATTGATTCTGCTCAGCAACGTTTCGCTCGTGTTCAAGAGCAGCTTTTGAATCAGTAATATACTGAACTGAGTCACTCAGGTCTTTCATATTTTGAGCTTCTATTTCAGCCATACGTTCTTCATGCTGCCACTCTCTAACGAGCATATCCACACTCATAGTTTTCTTTGTAATCGTTGTACTTCCGTCAGGATGTGTCGTAGTTTCTACAATTTCAACCCCTATATTATCACTACCATTCGGGGTTATTCCTATAAATCCTGGGTCTAACGGCGGTATAGAAGGTGGAGGATTATTCATCACATTTCCTATATCGTGCCAATTTCCAGATTTATGCTGCTTTGGAATAGAATCCATAGCCCTTTCAGTATTAGGGTCACGTATCATATTTGTCCTCCAATAGCATTATGTACATTTGTACCAAATGTAATTAACTGTTAAATGCTACGTAAATCCTTAAAATATTAGCCGTCAAACAATCAATTACTTTATACTGGAGGATTTTATGAATGACATCTATTCAGAGTTTGAACTGATGGCTGACGATGATTCATTAAAGAGTCAGGCGATAGCCCAAATGACTGAATCTGATACGACATTCGGTCTAAAAAACTTCGTTGAGATATTTGACAGAAAGCATTTCATACAACAGCAAGCTCGTACTACCGACGACAACGATGAGGAGTATGATGCTATTGATATGCATGTGCAGAAGCGTGATGAGTTCTATACAGAAATTATTGCGGCTATGCGTGAGCATATGGGTATATTGCTCGATGTCGGCGGGGATAATATTTTCCCATATATCTCGACAATTTACAATGTCTTTGTGGTTCGTCGCTACGAGAATCTTGTGGATTTCTTGGTTCGTTATATCAACGATAACAAGGTTATGCTCGCTGGTATGTACCCAAACGACACCGTTGCGAATATGTCAATCCGCAATGCGAAGAAGCAGTTCCGAAATAAAATAGAAACTATCGTCGCTATTAGGTGTCGCGAGATTACAGAACGTATTTTACTCAACGATGATGTGATGAATCCTGAGAATATGATTGATTCTCTGTGCTCGATTGCGCCCGATGATTACGAGTATTCTCAGATTCGAAACTTGATGGATACCTGTGCTCTGCAGTTCGATATCACAAAATATCTTACATGTCAGAAAACGATTCTGTCAAACCCAACGAGTCTTACGTTTGTTACAACAAGCGTCGTTCAGCGAATAACTGAGATTTTTATTTCTCTGAAAAATCAGAGCATAAATTAATTCTATATAGGAGCGTTACTATGGATGAAGTAACTGAAAAGAAAGAAGACGTTCTTGACCCTGCTACATCGCAGATGAAAGAACAGGCAGAAGCAGCGGTCGAAAATCTTGCTTCTCAGCAGGACACAGGTTTCATCGAGAACGAAGACCCCACGAAGAACGCTACAAAGGTCGAAATTGATCTTGAGGCTAACCGTCCGTTCATTGAAGAAATGCGTGCAAAGATTGCCGCGCTTCACGACCCTGAAGCTATTGAAGAGCTCAAAAAGTCTTTCAAAGAGATGTCTAACATGGAGTTTGATGAAGCTTCAAAGGGTCTCGAAGAGAAGCGCAAAGCTATCACTGAAGAAATCAATGGCCAGACAATCGTTCGTCTTGAGACCGACGAAGAGTTCGCTACTCGTAAAGAAAAAGAGTCGGCTGAAGGAAAACCGGTTGATGCTGAAGCCTCGAAAGATGAGGCTGTTGCTGAACCTGAGAAACCATCAGAGCCAACTGTGAAAGAAACTGACGACTCTGAAGACGTTACCGACGAAGAACGCACGCAAAACCAGCTCGTACTCGAACGCCTCGATAAGGCAATCGAAGACCCTGATTCAATGAGAATCACGAAGGATGAGATTGAGAAGATTATCAAGGCAAATATAGGCTTTGATGCTTACACTATCAACTTCATCGCCAATGAAATCAACGACGACATCGACCGCATTAAGAACTGGGAAAAGAATCCCGACGGGTCATACAAAGACGAAGAGAATCGCGTCAAAGCTATCAAGGAAACGCTGGCGGTAAAAGTTTCTACCGAAGAGGTGCTTCGTGCATGGGAAGAAAACAACGACCCTGCACAGCTTGAGAAGCTTTACCATATGCGCTACCCTGAGTATGCACAGTTCGGGCCAGGTTCAATCTTCAAGAGCTTCAACGAATACATTACTCGCCGCATTGAAGGAGATCTTGATTGGTGTGCTCGTGAGATGATTACTCCGTCAAAACAGAATAAAATTATCAAGGACTCTGAAGAGCAGATTTTCAGGTACATTGCAACATCGAACGGCAAACGCTACACACTCAACTCGTTCATTCAGACAATGTGGAGAATCATGGCGCAGCCGCTTTGGGAACGTTTCAACAAAGAGCATCCTGCAAAGTACTCCGACCAGAAGAAGTTCGTTCTCAATGATGAACCTGTCAAAGCATTTATTGCTACTTACATCTGTTTGATGCTCCGCTGGATGTACAAACATCAGTTCCCAAGACTGAACGAACGCAACTTCCAGAAGAAACTGCTTCATCAGTTCTTGCTCGACATTCTCAACCCAATGACTCTCAATCCTGAGCATACAAAGTTCTTGAAAGAGAATCTTGAAGCGACTATTGACAACGTCATGGTTATTGAGAAGAGATGTGAAGAGCTTAACCGTACGAACTTAAAGAAGCGCAGATAAGCGGACATAAGAAAATATATCTCCCTCCCGTTAGGGAGGGAGATTTTTGTGAATCAATTTGTAAAATGCGTGTTGGCATCAATATTAAGAATTGGTGTAATTGTAGCAGTATATTTTCTTTACTTTATTTGCTTCTCGTCATATAAAACTCTACATTTCGTCCATATGTAATTAAGAAACTCTTTTGAGGACACGCCGTCTGGAGCTGAGTTATATTGGTATATCGAATACTTCAACGGACGGGATGGTTCATTGCTGAACTCGTTATTTACAACCATAGACTCAAGTACGAATCTGAAGATATCATGTAAGTTAGTAGCTGAGAATACGCCACGACAAGGATGAAATACACTCTCTACCCAGTAATACCGAGTAGGCGTGGGGTTTCGTCGATACATTAAGCCATCTTTACTTTCATGTAAAGCATCATCGAGCATCCAAGGATATACTGTGATTGTATGAGTTCTCAAATCGTCATACTTACGAGTATAAACCATAAGCATAAAGTTCAAAGCTTCATGGTCTTCATTTGCAGGAAATCGTTTTATCTGGTAATTTGCAAAGTCCCAGCATATGCCTCCTTTCAATCTTTCGAAATCATTGTAGCTAAGCATATGCCAGTAATCATGACAAGGAAACTTATCATCGTCATCTGTCATCTTACCTTTATTATCAAGCCAACCGTATGTATAGTCATTCAATTCATTATACATATTAACGAGACCTTCAGTAAAATCTCGTAATCTTTTATTTATGGAATTAGCGCATGAATTAATACGAATCAAATGATGCTTTTCATAATTAATTTTCACAATATCCTCCAATTATGTCCTGAGATTTCGGGGCATTTTTGACAAAAAATAACGTTCACGACGTTTTCAAGCGAAAAGTTACCAGGTGGTAACCCACCTGGTTTTAGGAGTATTACCAATGTGCTCAAACCATCAGAAACTCGTGCGATTAAGTTAGGAGACCAGAATCGCACGATGTTGATTAGTCGTCGGTAAACTATCAACTCGCTTCGTCGTCATAATGATGTTTATATCACTTTCATAACTAAATGAAGTGGATCTCTAATATCACCAACATCTTTAGCCTTGGTATTGTAAATGACCTCAAACCGAGCATCCGGTACGGTAGGTTTCACTTTATGAATATACTGACGAAGTTCTACATCTGCGTCTGAATAGATTCGAACCTTATCGAACATCGCCCCGTAAGACATTAGTTTATTCACCATAGGAAGATATCCATTTGCATTTGCGACTCCTGCGAAGATTATTCCTGGATCTTTCGTCATCTTAAAGAAATCGCAATACACTCTGAGTATATCAAATGGTCCTTCGGCCATAACTACTCTCAATGGAGAGTGCATCAAGTTTACATTTGCATGTGGAACCACATAAATACCAGATGTCTCTTCACCAACACCTTTCTTCTTAAGCATATTCCTTGGATAGATATTGTACTGGGTGTATCTCTGAGGAGGATTTGGATTTATGTCTCTGAAGTTTATGTGAGTATTGTCGAACGATATAAATCCGATACAATTCTGGTCAAGATACCTGAGCATATTCTTGACGTTTCTTCCGTAGTCTGGATTTGGTTGAAGTTTATTCGTTCTGAAGAACTCAAATAAGTTCAGTATAATTTTGTACTTACCCGGGTCTGTACAAATATCTGCACAATGTAACCGATTATACAAGACATCTAATTTTCGGGCTTCATTATGCTCGTTCTTTTCAAGGAACTCATCGTTGATATCGAGCTTCTCAGCAAATCCATTTGCATAACCAACCTTAACCATACCTTTAGTCGTTTTGTCGATTGATGCAATGTAATTTAAGAGTTGCTCATTTTGGATACCGATATCTTTCGCAACTTTCAAAGACATCATACAGCCACTGTATCCGCATAGTTTACAGTGATATGAAAATCGTAATATCCCATCCCTTTCATCTGGAGATATCTTTATATATAGGTGACAGTGTCTTGATTTCTTCGAATCTCCACAGTTAGTACATCTGATTGCTACGTGTGTACTGTTGCGATATAATTGTGGACAGATTGTCGACAGTTCAGATATCATTAAATCTGAAGCTGTCTCATTATCAATTATTTTTTCCATAACCAACCTCTATATAGATATTGAATCATTGTAAATAAAATAAAATGACGGAGCCGAAGCTCCGTCAATGATTACATCTGGATTTCGAAGATAAATCTCATTCCATCCTCAGTAGCTTCGGTTACAGGAGTAAACTGAACCTTAGCAATCGGAAGAACGTGAACCATCACAGTTTCAGGAACTGTATACAACCAGTAAGGTGCAACGATTCCTGATTTATTCACCTGCGATTCAGGATACTGTTTAGTCTCGGTGCCTGCGTACAGACAGATTTCATCAAAGCTCTTACCAAGTGAAATGAGAGTTTCGATATCGTCTTTCGAAAGTACACATTCAACGTGAATGATATTTACAGCTTTATCTCCAGTGAGAACTTTAGAAATTACAGAGACTTCAGCGGTCTTCGCATAAAAATCATGCTTCCAATAAGCTCCGTATTCTCCGCTCTTGTATACAGAGTATTTGTCGTCGAATTTTGAATCTGACTGATGTTGGTACATCGGAACCGGATTTACAAGTCCATCGTCGGAGAATTCTGGAAGATTGTAAGACGTATCTTCAACCATTTCCTCGAAGTCTACCATGTGAAACTCTTCTTTACGAAGACAAATCGGTTCCTCACCAACTTCAATCCAGTTACTCTCAATCTCAGGGTCTTCACCTTCAGGACAAATCATCGGCTCTATAGTCTCAAGATTAAACTTGACGCCTTTCGCAGCGAAACCATCGAGAACTTCCTGACTTGGAATATCCTCAGTTGTATTATCAGCTCTTTCTTTGAGTGGGTCTGAAATCCAGTGGATAGGATACGTTCCCCAGCTTTTCTTTTCAAAACTAGTTTCGATGAACGTGAAGATATTTGCAGCCTCACGATTTTCAATATCTCCATCCAAGAAAGCTACAACTTTGAATGCTGCGATTTCATCGCTCCACTTAGTCATATCTTTCATAAGATAAAGACCTTGCGTGTCAATAACCTTTCTGGTTCCAGAAATCTTGCGAAATCTTTTACCAGTAAAAGTTATAATTGCTTCTTTCGAGTCTTTGACTGGTTTTGTAACGTCAACTTCATGAGTTGCGACGTACTGGTCGAAGCCATTACCTACAGCAAATACGAACTTTGTATTTGCAGCAGTAGGTTCAGCTTCACGTTCATTATATACACCGTGTGAAGCAACGATTTGCTGGTCTAACGCCTGTGGATATGAATTATCCATTGAAAAACCCTTGAGATATAAGAGTTTTTTACGGCGTGCTGAGTATGTACTGATTTTTGAGTCTTTCATGTACCCGAGTACAAATGGACTATTCATTTGCTTTTCCCTTCTTTTTACCATCAATAGTTGTGGCGATACTGTTCGCTTTGTTACCAGCAATGTATTCAGTAGTGAGTGTACCCGCAATTACCATTGTATCTTTGTGAGGAAGATCTTCCATGCCAAATACAAAGTACATAATCGTGAATAGAATGCTGGTAAGAACCCAAAACATCACAATCCACTGATAACGTCCAATGTTATCGAGCTTACCAGAGCCACTTTCAAGTGCAGCGTTCTTGATAAATGCATTGCTGTATTCGAGACCCATATATGTGAAGCTTGCAGCCCCAGCACATATCACAACGTATTCGAGGTTATACATTACGTCTCTAAAGAAATAACGCATAACGACGCATCCGATAACGTACAGCATCCAAATGATGACATTGGGAAGTGTCTTCGACTTCGAAGCTCTGATTTCCCGAATCTCTTCCTTGGAAACTTTGTACTCAAGAGAATCGTCAATCTCTGTCTTTTTTTCTTCATCATCTTTCATACGAGAACTCCTTAGGCAACTGTTTTTGCAAAAAAATACGGGCGGCAACAGCCGCCCGCTAGAACCAGATGTAGTGAGCTTAAGCTCGGGTAATTGAGTCGTCGAAATTAGGCAGTCTTGCCTTTCTTCGCAGCTTCTTTCTTGTCAGCAGAGTCCTTCTTGATTTTACCGAGGACGTCTGCGTTCAACGCGGTTTTCACTGAGTTGGAAATCTTGAACATCGGAACGTTGTGCTCCGGAATGGTGTACTCACCACCGCCGTTCAGATTGTTTTTGCGTGTAACCGCCGGCTGTCGTTTGACAGCGAATGCGCCGAGCCCAGGAACAGGAACTGCACCTGAGATTTCGCCGGGTTTCTTCGGGAGATGAGCCAAGAGCTCGCCGATGACAACCTTGGGGATTGCATCGACTGCATTTGACGCACTTGCCTTTGTCTCACCTGAGACATCTGCTACTTTAGCGATAAACTCATCTTTGCTCAAAAGAGCGTCTACCTTTGCCATAATTCTGGCCTCCTATATAGGGAATCTACTGGTATTATGTATATCCAGTTAGAAATTGATATTTCGTCAGCTACTGAAACTTCAGTGATTCTGGCGAATTAAGTCTTTGTTATGTGCTGAAATCAGAACTTACAGTGACATTAGAAATTGAAATCTCCAAAGCCACCGTTATCGTCATCTCCACCACTATCATCATCTGAACCTGAGTCTGAAGAAGATGAGCCTCCTCCGCCACCGCCAGAAGAAGCACCCATATCATCATCAGGCTTATCTGCTTTAAGCTGTGCCTGGTCAACTTCTGACTTGGCTGTTTCGACCATAGTGTCAAAGTCATCCCAAGGTAACCCAGGAAGATACTTACGGAACATCCCGAGCTTAATGCGATTCTTGATATTCTCAAGTTTATCGCTCAAGTCAGGATTCATTGCAATGTCAAGAGGAGCAATGAGGTCTGTAACAGAATCTGAGAATGAACTGACGGCTGAAATCTGGTCGTTCAACGACGTAATATTCAAGCCTTCAGGAGACGGCAAGTCAAGAAAGACTTTATTCAAGTCAATCAAATCTTGTGCTGTTGCAACACCTGCAGAGACTGTTTTATCATGTTTATTCGTAGCCTTATTGACATTTGCGGCGTTCTCTTTATTTAGGATTCTCTCAGGAAACTTATTCCTGAGGATTATCCTTTCAAACTTTGCACAGTTCAACTGATACTGGCTTTGCATGTTTACAACTTTTGTCATAAACATCGCATTCTGCAATGCTAATGACCTAGCATACTCGGCATCATCCAAATAATTCAAAGCTGAATGAGGAACGTGCATTGAGTTAATAAATGACTTCAATGCTTTCTCCATGAGAGAATTATCGAAGTCGACTTGTTGACCGGGAATTGTCTCAAGCTCAATGAGCGGATTACCATTCTTACGAGGAGAGATAAACTTCTGGAACGTTCCAAGAGAACGCATGATAGTATCGACGTTTCCGATTGAATCAATAGACGCACGTTTTGCTTGTGCTGAACGCATAATACGTTGTACCATAGCTTCCAGACGGTCACCTACACCAACTTCAACGTTAATCTGTTCACGGTCTGCCGATTTTGCAATCGCAATCATAAGGTTGGTTACCAACGCTGCGATATATACGTGTGCAAAGAACAGACCGTTCTGCATGATAGACACGCCGATGCCGTTATTCGGATTAATTTCATGAGCAAAGTAGACCATAGATTCCATTGGTACATAAGAAATCTTGACGTCTCTCTTCGTAATGTAGTCATCCTTGATGAGTGAAAAGATGAGTGAGTTAAACGCTTTGTCGTCGATTATGTCGGGGTTATTGAGACGTTCAGATACAGCACGTACAATCATTCCTCGCAGAAGTTCCCAGCGACGAATATCTCCACCACCAGCAGATGCAGGGATGTCAATCATGTCGCGAATGATTACACCAGCTCCCTCGGCACCAGACATCGAAGTATTTGCACCATAAAGGTTCATAACTCCAACACCGAGACCATTTGAACCTGCACTTGTACGGTAACCCAAAAGGTCAGCAACTCCAGACCCCAAATCATCACTTCCAGTTCTTTCGACAACGTAGTATCCAATATGCTCACCATGAACTGAAATCGGAATTACTGTATCAGGTTGTAGCGGAATGATAACTGAACCTGTAACGTGCTCTTTATAGTCATCAGAGTTCTCATCTTCAAAAGTCATAGATAACGTTGGATGAGCATCCTCATAAGACACTGTAGTTTTACCTTTTCCGTTATCATGAACTACCTGAACTTTCTTCTGAGCGCTCATAAGTTCGCAGACGTGTTCAATATCCCTTTCAAGAGCAGTATCATCAGAGCCATAGATAGACTCCATCGTGGCATCTTCCATAGCGACACCGTTATTGTCTGTGCGATTCTTGAGACGCTGCTTTACCTTACGCATAGTCTTAATCTGACTTGCAATCTTTGCGGTGTCTTTCATCGTAAGAGCATCAGTCGTGTATGTAAACTTGACATGACCATTGACCATCTTGTCGATAGCCTTAGCCATCTCCATAGCGACTTTTTTACGGTTCTTCTTATTCTTGACGCGCTTAATTTGAGCTTTACGGTCTTTGACCATATTGTCAAACTCTTTCTTTTCTTCAGTTGTGAGGTCACTAACTTTGACAAGTGATATATTATCTTCAAACTCTACCTCGTACTCATCAATAAGTTTGTCGATAGTATCATCAAATACAGAAGTGAAAGTGTTCGGGTCTTCCAGACCAGTAGTCTCGAAATCTCCAGATTCGGTTTTGACTTCAACGTACCCCTGCAGAGCATCTTCCATCTTGACAGCAGTACCATCGCTGAACTGCTCATTGAGCAAACTGCGCATGTCATCCGCAGATTCAGTGCGAAGTACACGCTCAGCTGTTTTCCTGAAGCGGCTGTCAATTGGAATAATCATAACTGGCTTTGCACCGAGCTTCATAGCTTCAGTAATATACTTGTCAAAGAGTGTGTTGAGGTCATACTCTTTTACAGTTTCATCAATGAGCTTTACAATTTCCTGCTCAGATGAACTGATACCGAGTGTATCTGTATCAATGCGGAAATTATCGTATCTAGGTATGAGATATTCCTTCGAGAAGTTATCTGCAGACAAAACCGCATTCTTCAAAATGTCGAAACACTTTGACGCTTCAGGAATCATTTCGTAAATCATCTGATACTCGTAGAAGAGCTCGAACATCGGAGTTGCCAACGGGAACAGTTGACGGAATAAGTCCATATCAGGAGATGTATCTGTCAATCCCTTGATTCCGGTAATGTAGTCTACAGTACCCTGCGTTGCAGCGTTCTTTGCTGACTGACTCTTCTTCGCAGCAAATGACTGCTGGATTGTGTCGACAAGCATCTTAGGCGTACTTGTCGCAATGGAGTTATCTCCAAGAGCAACTGCGTTCTGAACGATATTGACAACTGAGTTTACAAACTTCGTATTATCTTTTACGAAGTCCTGATTTATTGAGTAAAGAGAAGCTGTCTGAAGATTTCCAAGCTTATTGAGACTACTGAGAATCTCAGGCTTAGAAATAGTCTTTTCATTATTACCAGCCATTTCATTCCTCCTTTATTGGAATGTGTTTTATAGCCTGAAATTTCAGGCATATTTTCACTGTAAATCTGAAACTTTAAGAGTTTCAGATAGTTTTCGTAGAAGGAAGCGGACGTGGACGTCCACGCCCGTCTCAATCATCATTTCAGCACTCCACGAAGAACCAAAGTGTCGTCTGATTTCAGCTCAAACAAAATATCCTTCAAAACACCAGATTCTTCAGCAATTACATCGCAGAATCTTCGGAGTGTTTTAACGGTTTTATCTTTATCCTTGGTTACGCCGGAAAACGTTGCAAGAATCGGCTTCTCGACACCCTTATTCAAGTTATCAATAGTCGACTTCGGAGCTGACGAGAAATTGTGAATCTCATGAATGCCAACCGCGACACTCTTAATCTTTTCGATAGAGTTTGCTAAATCTTTCTTAACGTAATCAGGATATGCTTCAGGAGGAGTCGGAGGAGCTTCCAAGTTGATAACAGGCAGGTTTACAGGATATGCTCCGTCTTCGATAAACTTTACGATATCGTAAACCTTTTTTGCCTGCTCAGTGAGTCCAATAGACATCTCTGAGTTCGCCTTATTGCGTTTGAATCCGAACTTCTCCCAGTTACAATCGAGTTTATCCTCAGAATGCATCTTCACAATCGACGGAGTCATCAACTGCGAGTTGTGAGTTCCATCAAGAAAATAGAATACATCTGACAAATCAAACATCAAATGCTTCCAAGTGCCAACCCAGTTACTATACTTGCTCGGTTTCATACATTCAAACCTTGCAATGCGAATAGCATCCTTCTCGTTCTTAAATACAAGAATAACCGGGTATCTGAGTTTATCATATGTCTGACCATCTTTGTCGACGTACGCTCCCCACTCGATTATAGGAGCAAACCTTGAAGCAATCGTTCTTGCAATAAATCCAGAGGTATCATTTACCATGAACTGGTTTACTCTCAAAAACGCAGAACGATTGCCAATTATAGTGCGCAGACACGCAGCATATGCCTTTTCAGAACGATTAAGCATATCTGTCGTGTTAATCGGAGAGATAACTTCGTTGATCGTCTCCATAGACGGGGGAACCGTTGCCTCAAAGATTTTTGAATCCTTTGAGTAATCAATCGGTGTACTTGACGGTGTCGGGTCATAAGGAGTCGGCTCTTCGGCGTTTTCACCAGTGAAACTTGTACCGCACGGCGAAACCAGAATCCCGTCTTCCATCCGAAGGCTGTCTGTAAACTTGCCGTCTACAAAGAACGTATTTTCAGAGTTTGGACGCTGCTCAGGAACCATAATAAAGATATCAACGTTTCCTTCGAGAGTAGGAGAAACCTTATAAGCAATTCGTGACAACGGACCGTACTTTGATTTTTCCATATGATTTCTCAGACGAGGAACTATGATGTTTCCACACTCGTTAGTAATTCGCTTAACGATAGCTTCAACATCAGGTTTCTCAGTATCGAGTTCTTTGAACTTTGCCATCTCATACACAGGGATAGAGCAAAGTTTACCTGCAGGGAAAAATCCTTTTGTCTTGTACTCATCTTTGCTTTCGAAGTTAAGGTCTTCCCATGCTGTATCAGGATTATTAACGATGACGCTTTCGAGTTTGATTGTTGGTTTTACATCTTGGATGATATTTCCAAGTGCTTTAATTGCATCTTTCTGCATAGCTCGATACGCAGTAAGTGTATTACCTTCATACCTATCAGCTAAGTTAAAATTGTCCATAATTCAGCTCCTTTATTGGAGAATTGCCATAATGTTGACCTGATAATTTAGGCAAAAAATAACCCGGCGGGATTCCGCCGGGAGTATAAATTAAGCAATCAAAAATGTTCAACCCTAGGACATGGAGATTCGAAGGGTCGTCTGGGAATTGATGCCTAAACCATAAATAGCCACATGTCCGAGGCTATCTGCGCAGTATCTCCAAGGATATGATTGAATTCGAATCTTAGAATCCACACATTATCCTTATTGAGATGTCTGTACAAAAGCATTTGTCCAATGAATTCTGGATTATTGATATCTCCATTCTTCTGAAAGTATTTTCCAACTTCTTTCGGAATCATTTTCGGCGAAATCGCGATGCGTCTGCCGTTTAGGAGCAAATGAGTGTTTGGGTCATTCACAATTAATGTCTCTGAATAAGTATCATCAAGTGTGAGGTCAACATCCATCACTATTTTCATGAACGACAATCTGCTTTGACCAACTGTTGCTGGGTTATGTAAATTTTTACATTGAGTATTATTGTCTGGAATACTACTAAACCTTGCATCAATTGGATGAATGGCATTACATATATCAAGTATTGTGCGAGTTTTCAACCCAGCACCTCCAATATAAACGATTTCGTTACCATTCATCTTTGTAATCGGATTCGAGTACAAATACTCCTCTCCAGGGTATCCACATATAGGACGTTCCCAATTTATCAATCTCGGAACCGTCGGAGTTAGTGGTAATGCTTGAGCTTTTGCAATGTATCCACGAATGGAATTATCATTGCGATTACGCAACTCAATCTGGTCTACGAATCCTCCTCTATAGACTAGTTCAAGCGTGTAATACTCAGCTTTACCCATGCTCTTAATGAGCGTAAGAACTTCCTCTATATTGATGTGTACACGAATACTAATATCCATCAAGTATGTGAAAACGAACCTCAACCAGTTTGCAATTCCTTGCGGTTGAGATTTGTCGATTTGAGCGGAAAGACAAATGTCGATATCTGCAAGAAACTTACCAGTCGAATAGATATTTGGCATCTGTGCTGAGAAGATTCTAAAAGGGGTACATATGATGAAATACCCCTTTTCTGTCTGCCGCATTAGTTTTGCAAAGTATTCAATAGCACTCATGAATAACTTCACATCACTTACTGCGGTAACCTTTCTGATTTCGAAATCAGCCATTGATATTCTCCTTTATAGAAATACCTCGTTTTGCTGCGTCTTTGACGAGCTTATCTTTCAAATCAACTATGAGTTGACCGAAGTCTGGAAGTTGGAGATAATCGTGTCCCCAACGTACAGGTCTGTCAACCTGCCAGTTATCAAATGCTTCAAGTACATCAATAGAACCAGGATCGTCCTTTGGCGGATTATTCTGATTTATACTTCCAATCTTGACAACGTGCATGAGCAATGTCGTTCTATAAATATTGTATGCAACGTTAATCATCGGATACATTGATGTCTGGTCGAAGTCAATAACGAACGGACGAACTGTGCTTGACAAGTACGGAAATAACGGCGTGATAATCGGCTTATTCAACATAACAGCCGCAACGATAGCTCCTTTGTATGGAACTGCTGGCTGCTGACGCATAATGTTGACATTATTACCAATAGCTAATCCAATCTTGTCATAAAACATCTGCTGCAGATTCTTGAACGTAGATGTCTGGCGGGTCGCTTTTGATAACCTTGTGTACTGAGAGTTGTACATCAGAGAGTCAATATCTGCATTCGTACACTCAAGTTCAACAAGCAAGAATGTATCACGGAAGTTGTAATGAGCGTGCTTAGTGAAATCTTTGTAAGGAAGTTCAGCTGCATTGTCGGCTATATCATAATAATCAACCTTACCTTTCTTCATCTCAACCATACAAACGTCATTCAAACCATACGACCCTAATACACCACGACCTTTACGGACGTCAGCATACGTTGCCATATAGTCAATGTACGTTGTCTTACCAGAAATCTCAAACCAGTGCCACAACGAATAATATTCCGCTTTCGGATTATGGTCTTCTTTGAAGTTCAGAACTCGGTATGCCGGTGGAACGTCAGGGTCACATACGATATCTTCAATTCTTGTATTAATATGTCTGTCCTTGATATGCATGATTAAGCGATTAATCATGTAGTTCAAGTCAAACGTATAGTTCCAAGCACCTGCAAAGTCTGGAGCTGTCATATGAACGATGTCGAAGAACCTTGTGAGAAGTTCAAACTCATCTTCATAGAACTCAATGACTATTTTACAGTCATTAATTGACAATCTAGGCGGTAAGTTATTCTCTTTCTCAAACTTGCCATTCATTTCAGGGTCGGCTCTGAGTTCTTTCTCATATCCACCATTCTGAACGTACTCTTTGAACTGTCTGTAAGTAGGCCATCTATCAGGTTGGTCCCAAAATAACTGATACATCGTTTTGGTTGTAAAGTCAAAGTATGATAAGCAGTTCACAGGGAACTTTGCATCCTTTTGGTTTCCAAGACCATCAGTCTCAATATCGAATGCTGCCTTCTTATACCCACCGATGTTGACGCCATATTTCTTAATAAACTCCATCTTGTAGAAGTCATTAATATCAACATCGGTTTCGAATAATCTCGGATTCTGCTGGCATTTCGCAATGAAATTACGCTGCGCTTTACGTCTCTCTTCGGCGGGCATTCCATAATTACTCTTTAATCTGAAGTATTCCTCTTCGCGTCCGTTGTACTTCGCCAACGTACGGTTCAAGTCCTTATACGGAACGGTAATCCTATCACACTTATCATACTCGATATTATCGAGACAATGTGGGATTGTAACATCGGGTTTTGCGGCATAGAATGAATACATCGGATTTTCAATAACCTGAAGTTTCTGTTCACCATTTACTTTATACGAAATAATCAATGCATCATTAAACTCCCCAGTCTCAGGATTTTTACGAGGGAAGATATAAATTGAGTTTATGAATTGATACTGGTCATCCATAATAACCTCCAGCTAGATAATGTATAAACTAGTATTTTATAAAAAATAAACGGCTCATCGAAAACGATGAGTCGTCGATTCCGAATACGACTACGACGAACTAATCGTCGTTGTCATCATCGGAATCGTTAGACGAGCGATTGTCGAGCGACCAATCACTCATCGGTGTTGTTGAATCGGACGAGTCAAATGACTCGGTAACATCACAAATTGTAGGCATGTCATCAAAGAATAACATATTGCCCTCCCAGTAGTAATATAATTTTGGCTTAAACTTATCGTTGTAAAGTTCAAGTCTCACTTATATCATATATATTTCATCACATTCAAAGATACGAAATGAAATCCAGAGGCTTATGCCTCTGGATTAATAATTATTTTTAGTTAATTTCATCCCATACAGGGATATCTTCCTGATTATCAGGATGTGCGTTGTTCCACTCTTGAATCTTACGAACGAAAGCATTGTACTTCGACTTTAACTTCTCAGTCATAATCAAAGTTTGAGTCTCACGTTCGTATGCTTCAGAGAGAACTTGTGAAGCTTTCATCATCTCTTTGTCAATATCCTTCTGTTTATCAGAAAGAGTTTGGCTCAATATTTGATTCGCTTCCTGCGCCGAGTATAAATACATACGTTCTTCAGCAATCGCAGCAGAATCTTCATCGGTCTCAGCATCAATAGCAGCTTTAATAGCAGTACGTGTAGCATTGAGAACGTCGTACTCAGCATCAGTGACAAGAATCTTTCCAACAGGTTCTTGACGTACAGCACCATCGTAGACGAGCTTTCTCATATGCTCACGCAAAGAGTTACGGATATTAATATCAGTATTTCTCACGTAAGGATTGAGCTTGTCGGACGGTGTAAACGGAGACATCGTGATACGATATGCATAAATCTCAGCATCAATCAATTGTGAAGAGTTCACATAGTTAATCATGCCAGGAAAAATGTAAACTTCATCTCCATTATTTTCCTCAATACTAGGGTCTCTTGAAATCAACTTGCGGCAATGATAAATGTATGGGTCATCCGCCATGAACTCTTCAAGAAGACTTTCGTCAAGGTCTCTGTCAGCAAACCAAGTGTCATACAAGTTTACATCTTGAGCGGACAACTGTGAGTATACAGTAACACCGAGTACAACCAAATCTAAATCTACATCACTCCAGTTACCATTACCGATGATATTGTAGCGTTTTCCAACTATAAGTTTCTCAATCATCATTAACCTCCAAGATTATTTGGGTTGTAGTTCCGATTGATAACTTTCCACTTAAGATTGCAGAGGTTGAACTCAGCATACAATGTACTTGTCGTGTATCCGAAATCGGAAAGCTTAATATCATGAGCGGCTTCAGCTTCAAGCTGAGTTTTGTCATTAACCTGAACGTCAAGGATAGCTGCAAGAATCTTACAGAAGTTTACAGCATCGGTTGTATTTGTCATATTTGCAGTATCAGAATCATAGTCCTGAATTGCAAGGATTTCTTCGACAGTTGGCTTGTAAAACGGAATAGTTCCAATAAGAGCCTTGTCTTTAGCACCACCAACTATGAATGCAACGTAATTTTCATCAACACGAACCGTAGACGCATCAAATGTTTTGAGTTCCTTAAGGTCTCCGATATGACCAATAGTATTATTGATTGTATCGAGAGATATCGAAGTTACAACCATAGAAGCATTATCAGTATTGATAAATGATTGCTGAGTAACCCCGTCATTATCGTACAATGGATATATTATGCGACTGTCAATATCTGTGAATATAGACGGATATCGTTTCGCAAGCTCAGCCTTTGACATCGTTGGATTCTTTGAAGTGATAAGGTCTCTCATCATAATATTAATTTTACTTCCAGCAACGAATACGTCTGCAGGAATCTCGCCGTTTGACCACACATGCATCGTGTTCATAAAATACGACGTCGAATCGTCAGCGTCGTTTTTATCACTTCTCATTTGCTGGAATGAATACTTCTGATGGTACTTAAACTTATCTTTTCCAATAAGCTCAGATACTTCATTCACAGCATCCTGAATACGAGACTTTGCAGTATCGCGATTATTCTCGAAATCATCAGCAGCATTGAGTTCAGCGTTCGAATCATACCAGAGTTTGAAATCATCAAAGCTGTAGGTGTAACCTTTCTGGCCATCGTTACCAGTAAATCCTTCAGGATTTGTCCACATAATAATCTCGTAGAATACAGAATCATCATTCTGGTCGACTACTTTGAAAGAGAACTTGCGAAGTTTCTTATACTTCGATGCTTCTGAAATATCTCCGCAATGAAAAATATTCAGGCTCTTTGGTACATACAATTTATACAACCCAGTCTTCTGAACGGCAGAGTCGTCGATAGCACCAGATAAAACGTTCTCAATGTAATCGGACCAAGAATAAGTCTGAGTATCACTACCAACCTGAGAAGTAAAATTAGTATCTGCAAACCAGTAGAACTTATTGTATACATAGTTTGCAATAGCAAAAATATTTTTCCAGAGAGTTGACGTTGTCTTTATTGTATTTCTAGTCTTCTCTTCGTCGTCATCAACTACAAATACTGAATCATAAGTACCAGTATTTCGAGAAATCATAACTGGATTCTTAAACCGATTTAGAATGTCTTGATATGTGATATCAATGAGTGTGCCAGATAAATCGTCTGTAAAAGAAAAAACGCGACGGATATAACCATGCTCGCGAATATCGCCAAGCATGTAATAAAACCCTTCAAATCGGTTCTTAGCATCAATGGTGATACTCATCACGTTGCCTCCTTCTATAATAAGTTAATCCAGTGTTTTTAAGCAAAAAAATACCCGGCGGAACCCCGCCGGGATTTAATAACGATGATAGATACAGATATTTACGGGGAGAGGATAACTATCCTCTCAACGATTCAACTTCATCGAAGAGATTATCGAATCCTTCGTCTTTCTTTGAATCTTTCGGTTGAGCTTTCGGTCCAGTAGACCAGTTGCTCATCAGTGCAGAGTTCGCAGTCGACTTTTCATCTTTGATTGTGTCTTCTGTAAACTCTTCGGTGAGTGCTTCACGTTCACTCATGTCAGAAGCGTTCAAGTGCGCACCTGATACTGCTACCAAAATGCGACTGAACTCTTCTGTTTCTTCGCCTTCACCCTTGACTTCATCCGGTGCATAATAACCTTCGAAAAGACCAGCTGCATTGCGGAAGACAGAGCGGATGTCGTTGCGTGTTTTGTCAGTGCAGTATTTCGGATTGATTTCGAACTGAACTGCGACTTTCTTAACAGGCTTGGTAAGGTCTGCGATTACCGGTGTCTGAGTAATTGCCATTTTTACAGCGGTCTTGACGACGTTTTCAGCATCAGTATCAACCACAGCAGAACCAACAACGAGCAAACCAGCATCATCAAACATAGACAAGCGGTCGGCTGCGTCGATATTGCTAATGCGGCTAACCTTTCCGAACTTCACCAAGCTCTTGAGGTTCTGACAGATTTCGCCGTTGACATCATCGTACTTTTCAAGCACGCTTGCACCAACAGCCTTTGAGTTGTCAACCGTAATCATACAGAATCCAGCATCAATGAGCTCGTTGATACAAGCGATTGCGTTTGCCTGCACGATACCAAACTCTTCTTTTCCCGGCATGACTATTACCGGAACGATACGAACTTCAGGATACTTCTTGCGAAGAATGCGAGCGACAATCGGAATGGTTCCCGAACCGGTACCGCCACCAGCTGAAGCCGCGATGAAGATAACATCGGTTTCTTTACCGAGAGGAGTCTGCATAACTTTCTCATCATAGTCAGCAATGACATCTGCGTACTCTTTCTTGAAACCAGCAAGTGCAACGTTTCTGTCTTTTGCGGCTCCCTGAATGTACTTCAGCTTACGCTTGAAGTCTTTGTCGATAATGCGGAGAGCCTCAAGGTCGTCGTATGACGAATTGATGACATAAACAGTGTCTGACAAACCGTCAGCTACTGACGTCTCTGCGATGTTTGAACCGCAAGCTCCCAACCCGATGAAACCAATGACTAACTTACCGTCTTTCATGGTATTCCTCCATAAATATGAATATTGTGTTTCTACACAGTTCAATCATGTATACTTAAGCAATAAAATGGCTGGGGATAACTCCCCAGCCTATGGCAGTTTTATCAGAGTTGCGGAATACTCCGCTTAATGCTCATCTTCAAAGATTGAAACGACGAGCCACGGCAAAGCCGAGTCCGACAGTGATTCCGATATCGCCACGTTTTTCATTATAGTTATCAATTCGAGTTACAGCCACAGGTACATATGCTGCAAAACTCCACTTAGTTCCGGCTCTTACTAACATAGGACCTACGAAATAACTGTCGTAGTCAGTTGCGAGATTCGCCCCTGCGGTTCCGCCGAGATACCATCTTGCGCTGTTATAATAGCGTTCTAGTTTAGCAGAGTCATTGTTATAGTCAGTAATAGAACTTTTCAGTTCGTCGTTGACTACCTGCAAGTCTTTCACAAGAGTGACGTATTTCGTAATCGTCACATCCTTTGCAAGTACCTGATTCTCGGCAGCTACATACGCGTCTACCAAAGCAGTGTAATTTGCAAGGAGTGAATCGTAGTCGCTGGGGACAGAAAACTCTATGGTCTCCTCCCCAATCACTCTTGTAATAGAGCTTGCTGCCGCACCGGGAGACTTTGCAAAGACCCCAGCAAATACGGTAGCCAAAATGAGAGACATCAAAAGCTTTTTGAGACCTTTCATTTATTGCTCCTTTTCTTTATGACGCCGTTAGATTCGAGCGAATCGAGACGCTGTTCCGTACTTCCATACTTCTCATCGTCTTTTTTGCTCTCAGCGCCAATAGAAACCATTTCGGAGATGATACTCTCAGTCTTTGCCTGAGCCGCATCAATCTTCTGCTTGTCTTCCTCAACCTTATCTTTGAGCTTTTCTTCCTTTGCGGAAACAGTACCATTCGGATGAAGAAAACTATGCAACAACCAAGCACCGATAGCAGACGCAATGCCTATTACAATCATTGCGATTTTGTAGGCGTTCTGCTTAACGGTAATTCGGATTTCCGGGATTTCTTCCCGCAGATTCTTTTTCATTTTTCTTTTTCTTATCCTTTCCCATCAATGATTCGAGAGATGCTCCTTCGAGTCTCTGCGCTTCAACAGGGTCGATTCCAAGCGAACTTAAAGTTCCTTCCTCGAATGTAAGACCCGAACCGGTAAACCCGTTGTTTCCCATAATAAACTCCTTAATGGTTTAAGAATCCATTTGATTCCTACGCCGATTAATATCTTTGTTTGCGAGCTTTTCTGATTTAGTAATTGGAAGCTCGTAGGTTTCTGAAACCAAATCAGATACCAAAGTTGCGCCCATGATATAAAAGTTGAACGTATTGAGAGCGACTTTTTCATCAACATCGTTCGGCAAATCAGCAAGTCTTGGCAAACGTTCACCATTGCGGATTTTATCGTAAAGAACTTCCTTTGCATCCTTCGAGTCAGCTCTTGGGCCATAGAACTCCTTAACGACATCGCCAAGATCATAAACGAGCATTGCATACAAGTCAGCATCAGTAACACGTCCGCCTTTATCATCACCACGAACCTGACCGTTACGAGCATCACGTTTATCTGCTGACAACGCAAGCTTATTTTTCTTACGAGTCATCTGCTGAAGACGCTTAAGATGCAGCGGTCCGACAGGAACCTTTGTCATGGTTATCGTCGGCGCAGTAACAGTCGTATTTTCATTCATGTATGGAAGAACTACATACTCGTCAAGTTCAACATCGACGAGTTTTGCAATTCTCTGAAATGATTCAAACTTCGGTTGAGCTTTCTTATTGAATGATTGAATCTCTGGTGAGAACCAGCGCTTAGGATTGTCGAGAATAGCTTTAACTTCTTTGACAAACTTCTCATCAGAAAGCTGACCAAGTTTATTCTTCCAGATAGTTGTAGAGTGTCCAGACGGGTCGAACGCATCCATGAATGTAATAATGAGTGGCATAACTTCTTTTCTAAAAAGAGCAGCATTCATTCCCATAGTCTATCTCCTATTCTTCATTATTATTTTCTTCTGCTTCCTGTTTGTCTTTTTCGCCGAGAACTTCATGTGCAATTTTCATAGCGTCGCCACGAAGAATACCATGAATTCGTTGATAAAGTTTGACAGTATTCTGAAGAACTTTCATGACATTTCCAGCAGCTTTACGCTGGTCGTTCTCAGCTTTTGTTTTCTCAGCATCAGTAGCAGTAGAGCTTGCGTCTGGATGATACGTCTTGACTTTATTCATGATTGTGTCTTGTGACTGTTCGATGAACTTAATAGCATCCTCGAATTTCTTTCCACCTTCTACAACCACGACTCTGATAGTCTCAAATCCGCTACCAGCGTCGATGACATCTCCAATCTTCACAGGTTCTTCAATAACCCGTTCAGCATTCTGCACATACTCTTCATGAGCTGCACGGTCGCCTTCAGATTTCTTCGGGTCAGACATCATTGCTTGAAACTCTTCAGGTTTCTGGTCCATCTGTGTAATGTATTTATCGACAGACTCCTTTGTATCTCCAAAGATTCCAATACATGAATCGTATGCTTTGCGGAGGTTCTGAGTATTTCCATTTTTGTCTTTTATGACAACGACATGAAGACCCGAAATCTCTTTACCTTCCTGAATTGATTTCTGTATGCCTTCAATGATTGCGTCTTTATTGTCATTTAGGAACTTTTCATCGACTTTAGTGAGTTTATCAATGGCTCCAAAAATAGCCCTACAAAGTTCCTTAATTTTATCTACTAATTTCTCGAAGATTTCAGTACCTTTCGCTTGCATATCTTCCATAACGACTTCAAAGTTTGAGTTTACTGATGCTCCTGTTTCTAATTGCACCGCTCTCGCAGTATACAGGGTTTTGATATTTTGGTCAATGTCTGAAAGTTCTGCCATGATATCTGCAAGTTCAATAGTAACCTCATCAACAGGTCTTGCAGGTTCCATAGAATCGCTCTCAGTATATAATGGAATCAATACGTCTTCAAATGTGAGCATATTTATCCTCCTTGAGTTAAGGCAGTGTTTTTAAGACAAAAAATATGAACGCTGCCGAAGCAGCGTTCATAATGCTCTTTAGAGCGCAGCACAATGTTTAGAAGTTACTCTGTGGCATTGCGTCTACATCGAACGCGGCGGGAGCCTCAGTGTCGGAAGTTGCGTTTGCTTCATCATCGGACTCAGCAGTAACGTCGTCTCCATCATCCGGAATCTCATCCTCGCCCTCGTCGGTCGTTTCGCCTTCAGACACTTCAACAACGTCGGCAGCAGGGTTCATGGTCGTGTCGAGGCAATCATCCCCGTCAGTGCACTCACCGTCGTCGCCACACTCATCTGTGGTGTCCTCAGCATCGGCAGAAGCTTCATCTTCGTCGTCGCCATCGTCAACAGCGTCGTCAGAATCGTCGATTTCATCCTCAGAATCGTCAACAGTATCTTCTGAATCACTGTCTGCGTCCTCGGAATCATCAGCAGCAGCGTCTGCAGGTGCAGCAGAGTCGTCACCCTCAGCCGGAGTAGAGACTTCCTGAGTCTCCTGCTCCTCAAGTTCTGCACCTTCCATTCTTACCGCATCAGCGGCATCAGCAAAAATACCCATAATAGTATTCTCCTTGAAAGTTGATACATGTATCATCCACGCCAGCTGAAACTCAGTAGCGATAGATTACGTTAAAATTACTATTGAGCAATCGTCCTTCGTATTCCTCAGAACCTCTCAACAGCATAACATCGACATCGTTTTGGACTGTATCTGAGTGTGATATCATAAACGCCTGCTCGCAGTGGATACCGTCTAGCAATCGGTTTAAGATATCTGTAAAAATCCTACGTTTATCATAGTCGAGACATCCGTCTATCTCATCAAACTTAGCGATGTTAAACGAATTAGCGACATCTGGTACTTGCTTAAGTAATGCGAGCGAAATCACTGTACAGAGCATCTGTCTTTCAGCGTCACTGCACTGTGATGCATCCTTGCAAGAATTAGGATCTCCACGGAAGATTCGAATGATAAAGTTCTTGTCGTCAATCTCAAAGTCTGAAATGTAGAAACTGTATTCACTGAATATCTCTGAGAGATACTGGTTTGCATCCGCTATAAGCGTCGACATAAACCTGTTAATGAATACCAGTGGCACTCCTGTTGTCGGTGACCAGCAATCACGCAAAGTCGACAGTAAGTCGTAATCCTTCGTAAGTTCTTCTCGTCTGTTGTCAAACTCGTCAAACCTTCTTAGATTATACTGCGCAGAACTAAGTTCCGAATTACACTGCATAAGCGTTTCTTCCGAACCTGAAATGCGGGCGTTTAGTTGTCTCAGGCGATCTTCGAAGAACCGTGCAGCAATGTAGTGCTTCTTCAAGCGCTTCATCATTTGGCGATTTAGATTAAACTTACGGAGACCATCCACTATTTTTTGTCTCAACTCTATGACAGACCGCAAGTTTGTGATTCTATCTCGCAACTCCACCTCAGCATCAATCAAAGCCGAGTTATCGTTATGCAGTTGTTCGAGTGACTTCTCAGTATTATGTACGGTAACTTCCATGTCAGCAATCTCTTTTTTCTGCACATTTACGCTGTCATAATACCCCGCAGCCTTCTCGATAAGGTCTTTAACTTTCACTAGTTCTTGACAGATTTCAATCTTTCTATCATTGAGATGTGCAAGCTCAGACCATTCTCTTGCATGAGGGAGTAAAAATGCAGTATTTCTGAAAATTTGCTTTGTATCAGAAAGTATCTGATGGTCTGGAAACTTCGAGTACAACTCAATGTATTTATTGATAGATTCTTGGAAACGATATGTATCAACTGCAAATGATTCTGCTTTTATGCGGAAGTTATTCCAGTCATCAATCTTTCGTTGAACGTCAGCCATCTCATTAGTAATTCGAGAAATCTTTTCTCGAATGCTTTTGTCTTTTGATATGACGTCCTTGTATCTGAGAGCAGCTTCGATAAAAGGGCACTTGTGATTTTCGCAATTTACTTTTTCAAGCAAACTCACGAAAGTAACGCTTCCACCAGTCTCAGCTAAGAGTTTTGTCATAGCATCATGCTCAGCTTTCAAGTTATCATATTGAAGTATAAGTTTGTCTGAGTAATCTGAAGAATACTCTTCTGCAAGTTCTCCAGTGACCCATTTATTGAGGATATTTCCATACCCATACATCTTGCTGAGCTCATCAATACGATTCATGACTGTATCTATGAACACAAGATATTTCGTAGCATCGTCTGAGTTAAAAAGTAATGAATCTCTATCAATGTCAGGATATTTCGAAACGATTGTATCTATAGAAGAATCAATCTGAACCAGCTCATCGTTGAGAACTTTGCTAGATTCAATGAACTTTTGAGGGTCGTTGTTTTCTGTGTACTGCTGAAGCATAGTTCTTTTAGTTTCAAGAGTATCTTTCAACGTATTGATTGACGACTTAATTTCAGCACATCTTGAGTTGTAATTCTCAAGCTTAACAGTCATCGTTGTGTGATTTGTATTGTACTCATCCAAGATATTTGAGTACTCTTGAGCAGATAAACTTGTCTGAAGTTCCAACTTATCACACAAGTAAGTGAACGAAGCGTTCATTCTGTGAAGTTCTTCAACTGATGAATTATTGAACTTAACTTTCTGCTGGTAAACTTCTGAAAGCGGTTTACCATTTACTGATAGAACCTGCAGAACGTTCTCAGTCTTCGACCGAATAGACCGTAGCCAGTTCAATTCTTCTTCAGAAAGGTCTTTCTTTTCATTCAGTGAATCTACAGAAGCCTCAATCTTTTCACGGTCATCTCCGAGTTTATGAATCTCAGAAGTAATCGTAGAGATGTCATTCTTTAGCTTACTGTGATACTTCGCAGTATCTTTGTACATCTTGAGATACTGGTCGATGTCTGGAACGAAGTTAGAAATCATCTGTTTACGTCCAGATGGTGTCATCGTGATAATCGTAGACATACTAGCGCCAATAAACATAAGCTTCTGAATATTCTTCGTCAATCCAAAGTTTATTTCAAGCTGTTCTTCATATGAACGAACGTTACCAGAAGGATTAAAATCTTTCAACTCTTTCTTACCGGATGCATCAGTCTCGAATAAGTAAGCCTTGGTAGTATTATCAATCCAGTAACACTTTGAGACGTAGTATTTATCACCGTTTACAAAGTAGATTTCACGAGCACCATTACGATGTCCATCTTTATCACGAATGATAAAATCATTCGGCTCACGTAATGCTGAGATAATGTCTGTAAATAAAGTCAATGATTCGAGAAATGATGATTTTCCAGAACCGTTATGACCAAGAATTAACGTAATTCTATTCTTGCACTTTGTGAAATCTATCTCGAAGTTTTTAAGATGTAAGCCATACCAAATACCAACGAAGTTTTCGAATCTTGCTCTAAGGTATTTCATATAAACCTCCAATATAGTCTGTTGTTGACTGAGATTTCAGCCTCGAAAACACTCATCTAAATCTTAAATATTTTAGGAGAAAACTATGAATAGCGCATTATTGTCGAGTGTGTTAGATGACGCAATCGAAGATGTTACCAATGACGAGCGAAAGTGGTTCGAATCTGGACCTACGTTTGAAAATACTGAAGATATATCTCTGAAGTTCGCTACTCTTAAGTGCGAAGTTGCTGACGTTGGCATTGAAATGAGTCTCATTGATGCTGCATATGAAGTTGCTGAGTCAGACGTCGGCTACGCTATCAATATGGAAGGTGGCATTGGAGATTTCTTCAAGTCGTTCGGTAAAGTTCTTCTGAAAATCGGAAAGTTCATCATCAGTCTTATTACATATCCGTTCCGTCTTATCTATGGTTTAATCACCAAGAAAAAGATTGGATTCTGGATTGGTGGCGATGATGAAGGCGGCGGAGGAGGAAGCGACGGTGGAGTATCAAATGGTATTCTAGCCAATGAACTTTCAATGCCTACAGACATTCCAACGCGTGTTCGTGACATGAACGAGATGCTCAAAATTCAGGGCATCTATACGTCAAAAGTTGAAGGGACTGTCAAAGACCTTCAGGACAACTTAGCATTCATACAAGAGTTCACTAAGAATGTGAATACCGATAATCTTGACGAAGACCTCAAGAAACTTGATGATCGCGTTTCGAAATATATCGGCGGAGAAAATGGTAAAGGCGGAGCAGTTGCTGATGTTGCAAATTATGCTAACTCTATGGATGCAATAAAGAAGCAGGCTATATCAACTGATACGCCATCAGTAAAAGTGGCTCAGGCTCTGCAGGATGCATTTAATGCTCTAAAAGAAGTTGGAAATACTAAGAATGATTCTGAAAAACTCAAAGCTGCGATTGAAAACCTCATGAAGGTTATTGACGGACTTGAAAAGAGCTTCATGAATATTGCAGACATCGGTCGTGATGTATCCGGAAAGTCTATTGGTACTGGTGCTCTCAATAAAGCCGACACAAATGCTGGAAAAGATGAAAAGGAAACTGAAAGTATTGCAAAGAAAGCTAATAACACTCGTGTTGAGTGTGTAAAGAAATTGCGCGACTTCTTGAAAGTTACACGTGAGATTCTCATGCATATTGCGACAGCGAATACAACGTTTTCAAAGAGCATTGCTGAAATCGTAGATAAAACAAAATCTCTTCAGACAGTCGTTAAGTCCATCGGTGAAGGTAAAGGCTCAGCATTAAACTTCAAAGGTGTTCCTGCGATGCTTGGTCAAAAAGTAGATTCGATGTTTGACCTTGAAGTGTGGACTTTGCAGAATGACAATATTGCTAACTTCTTCGGAGGTGCATTTGTAACTGAAAAGATACTTTCTGAGAAAGGCATTAAAGACCTCGAAGCGAAGATGAATGAAGTTATTAACAACAACGGCAAAGAAACTGATGCTGAACAGAAGACTCGTATGAACTTCGCTGATGTCGAATGTATGCCTCCGCTCATCATTATCAGTCAGAAAACTCTTGAGTTGAAAGATTCAAATAATGCGTTGTATCGTTTCATCATCGGGCATGAGGCAACACATACTGTTGTCGAACGTGGAATGGGTACGAAAAATAAGAATGGAGAGTTCGAGCAGGATTTACATGATGATGCTGCTGAAACTATGGCAGATAAAGGTGGCATAGGTGTAGCTTATGATACTGAGAATAATCAAGCATTAAAGTATGAAGACCTTATATCTTTCTACAAAATTGCTTGTCAGAGCATCGTGAGTGGAGCTTCAGCAGTTCGTCAGCAGTATGCTCTGACAAATGATGCTATTAACTGTAATATCCAGAAAGCTCAGCAGTCTATGACAAACCGCTGGACTTGGCTCAAGGTTGCGGCTGAGAAGCTCAAGCAAAATAACGACAGTAATCCTCCGCTGTTTGCTGAGAATGACCCTGATGCTACCAAACTCAAGGCAGAAATCATGGAGTTCTTGAATAATTCTGCGAAAAACGCTTTCTCTACTCCTAATACGGATGATGAAAAGAAGTATTACGCAGAGATTCAACAGAAGCTTACTGATTATGCTAACAAAAGACTTCCTGCTCTTCGTAAAGACGTTGAGTTTGACAAAGAGTTCAAAGATTCATTCATCCGTACAGAAATCTATGGTCTCTTTGCAAAAGCAAAAGGACAGTATGAGCGTGCTGGTGGAAATCACGATGCGCGTGAGAACCTCGAAAAAGAATGGAATGAACTCTGGGGTAACAACGCCGCTAACGTTGAGAAGTTCTGTGCCGAAGTTAAATCTCTTCAGGACAGATATAAATCCGAAGGATATCCTTCTGGAAAAGGAAGTTCTCAGCAACCGCAAGGTAACCAGAAAAAGAAAGGTAAAAAATAAGGAACTGGGGAGCCTAGGCTCCCCGTCCTTTTATTCTTTTCCTACAAGCATATCACAGATGATATCAAGAGTAGATTCAATCATGCCGAATGATTCCAAATCTACAATCTCTGATGTGGACTTTTCTTTGAGCTGCTCTTCGGTGCACATATTTGCACCGAGCATAACCTTGAGTGTGCAGTCATAGCGAGCATTTGCAGCATCAGTACGAATAGGAGCATCCTTCCATTTTGTAAGAACTTCCTCACGATTCTCACATTCATCGCCGAGCTTTGCGAGTGTATTCATGCTTTCTTTCAGCTTTGCTCGATAAGATTTGATTGATTCAATAACCTCAGGTTTATCCTTGAGATATGAGGCTATTCTTGAAGCAAAATCCATCTTGGCACGGTCCTCGGTATATTTCTTTACCTTCTCACTGTAGAGAGCGTTGAAACCTTCCAGCATTGACGTTTCTTCGAGATACTTCAAGAACGTTGTCTGGAACATCTGAATCTCGTGACCGTCAAGTTTGCCTTCTGAGCGGAGATGCTTCACATACAACTCGATGTAGCTTCTGAACTCGGCGTAACTGAATACGACGTTCCAGAACTTGTTACGTTCTTCGGCCGCCATGAGCATCTTGTAATACTTGAGGTACTCGGGATTCTCAGATTTACCGTCCCAACCATCAAAGCCTTCAGGTTTGTCCATACCAACGTTGAGGTCGAAATCTGTCTTCAGCACGATATCAGAATCAGACTCAGTTTCCGCAACAGCATCAGCCATTTCGATGTACTCGGGCTTAAACATGTGAAGCAGCGTAGCGATTCCAATGAAAATCATTCCGCCATTGTCTGAGAATTTCTCATCTTTGAGATGAAGAACCAAACCGTTCATGACAGCATCTTGCGGTTCATCAGGATGCTCTGGGTCAAACAATGCAATTCCTTCAGTCTTGAAAGAATAACTGATGATATCACTCTTTTTGATTTTGAGTGACAAATTGACACGTGCTGATGTAGACCCATAATCAAACACATCATCACCAGAGAAGATGCAGCGAGAAGCGTTGTCGCCGCCAAACTGCTTCAGCGTCTGAATCTTAGCATCAAGCTCGTCTTCAGTAACGCTGTAGTCAAGTTTGATTTTGTGTTCCATATCAGTCGGATTGTCTTCAGGAACCGGTACATCTTCCAACACCCAGTGAATATTCTTGCGAGATACCGACTCGGTAATCTGAATTCCGTTGCGTTCATAAACGATGATAACTGCCGTTGCTGCCTTGCACGCCTGAAACTCTGTCAGAATATCGTCAATGATTTCTGTGGTAAACTTTTCAGGCGTTTTTGCAGTGAGCATAATCATGTCTTTTGTCTTGATAGGTTTTACTCCACCATTGATGATTTCATCAATGTATTTGTCGAACCTGCGACATCTTACGTCAAGCATAAATAAGTCCTCCTAAGGATACTGTGATTATTAGAATAATGTAACTTTATTCGTCAAATTAAAATCTCCCTAGCCGAAGCTAGGGAGACCGTTTGACTATTTGCCAATGAGACAGAATTGAATACGCTGAACCGCTTTCGGAGAAGACTCTTTCAAGTTATAGAGTCCAGCAAGGTTGTACTTATTTCCAGCCTGCGGAAGTTCAGTCAATCCGTAGCGAGACATCGGGTATATAATCTCACAAAGGTTCTTCGGATTGATGAGGTACTCGTGGTCAATACCGTTAAGCAAAATCATCTCATTGTGTGAATTGAACGTATTGAACGTTGCTTTCATCTCGGTTCCGCCGTAATTCGGTACGTAACCCCAGTCAGTATGCATGACAGCAATCTTGTCTGAATCTTCAGCAGTGAAGTTAATCAGAGTAAAGTTTGAATAGACAAACTCATTGAGAGAATCTTTCAAGAAGTTATCTTTTGCTTTCACAAGAGCAATGTATCTTGAAATGTCTTCACATACGATGACGTGTTTGTCTTTTGGGTCGACGTAAACCGAACCGTCAAGAATCGGGATTCCACAGAAGAGAAGCATAAATGCTTTTGGATTGATTTCAATCGGGAAGTACATGCGCTTCGGAGGCTCAGACATATTTGTCTGCTTTCCACCTATCTCGTCGAACAGGTAAAGAGCTTTAATCTGAGTAGAAGCTTTGATTCCCTTCCAGCGGTACATTTTCACACGCATATCGTAGAACTTGTTGACTCTCGTCTCATGCTCAACAGAGTATGCATAGATGAACGGACAGAACGGTACAGCGTCGTTGTCCTCAGTAACGAAGTTCTGAAGATAATCACCCACCATGAGCAATGTACTTGACGCTTTGTCCCAGAAGAGACGCTGCATAATGTACCCCATAACTGCAGGAGTATTCGTAGCTGTATCAGGACGTATATCTCCCAAGCGGATTGCGCACATCGGGTTGATGCTTGTAGTGTCAAATGTAACAAAGCTCGTTGCAACCGAAATCTCATCCCCGTTAAACTCAAATGAAAGTTTGCGGAGTGTAGCATAGCGAATAGCCGCGTCATCAGTCTTCCCAGCATGAACTGCTGAATATGATGAAACCCATCCTGCGTTACAGATTGAAACGTAGTCGTTCTCACCGATGCGTACAAACTTACCGTTCGCAAAGCTCGGGTTGTTCACAGTGTCAACAGACAAATCTGCAAACGCTACCTTGTGTGTTACAAGTACATCCTCACCCGTAGTCGGGTCTTTTACCAACCATGCAAATCTGCGTTCGATAAGAGTTTTGTTAGCTGTTGCATAGATGATAGTAAGGAAATAACGATTTAGATTGAATGACTGAGCATTGTAATCCAAGCGGACCTCAACGAAGTTCTTTGAGTCAATATTAACGATGAAATCCGACAACTCAAGAGAATCCAAGTTCTGCGGAAGGTTGAATCTTGAAAGTGTATTGAATGACGTTACAGTAGTAGTATTGTCAAACATCTTGATTTTCGTCCAGTTGAGTTCACGGTCAACATCGCGTCCGAAGACATTGAACGTCTTACCATCAGGACTTTCGCTCTCAGAATACAGATACGCAGAACGTTCGTCCATATTCATTCCGTAGTCAATGAAACGAAGATTTGTCGTCTTAATGTCGTAAACACGATTCACCAAGTCGTCAAAATCACCAGCAACGAACTTGATCTGTCCAGCGATAACTTCTCCATTTTCAACTTCGACAACTGATATAGGATTCGCAGCATTCGTTGTATCATACACCAAACGATAAAGTCCTTTCTTATCATCAGATGTCTGAATCAAGAAGACTTCGTTACTTCCAGGAATCTTGAACGGGTACACGGAGCACTTTGCAGTATTAAACAGCGGTACTGAACCGTTGAACTCATAGAGATTCACAGAATTGAAGTTGTCGTTCGTTATAGCAAACTTATAATCTGCAGTAATTGAACCCGCATTGTCCTGCATGAAAATTGCGAAACGTCCTTCATCATTCATAGGAATGATAATATAACGGTTATCAATCGTTACATCAGTTGCTCCTACACGGAGTTTCGGAAGAGTTTTCGCAGTCCATACTGGAGTTCCAGAAACCACAGACTGAATTGTGGCGAAGCGGATTTTTTCTTCTTTAGTATTGTAACCGTATATACGCCCATTGTGTGTAAACCAGAACCATCCGAGTTGAGGACGCATGTCGTAATATGTCTTTGATTTCGCTTCTGCAGTCAAATCAGCAATCGAATCGACGTCTGATTTAAGAATTGCGTTCTTGACAAGAATCGTTCCGGGCAAAGACCATTTATCAGTCTCTACTTTCTGCTGGAGGAAGTCGTTTCTCATAACAGAGCACATCTCCAAACCATCCCGAATCCACGCAGTCTTGTCATCGTGATTATCATGAACAAGCGGAACGAGCAAGCTGTTGAGTGTAGTCAACGCATTGGTTGGATAACCGTCTCTAAACTTGAGACGAATGTCACTCATCATATGACGCATCGAGAAATCCAGCTCGGGATTAAGCATACTTCCTTGAGAAATCTGAACTTCTGTATTGGTTCCACCAGAGCATTTCAGGGTTTCTTTTGTGACGAACGCAACGTCCCCGTCATTCGGAGCAACCCAATACTCGAAACCGTCTTCATCAAAGAAGACAATCGTTGGTATGATGAGTTTGTCAACCTGAGATGCAAGGAAGTTCTCAGAAGCAAATGCACTGTCGCAGCATTTCTGGACGACGTCGCGAGTTACGTTTCCGTCTTCGTCGATAGTAGGAGTAGTGATTCCGTAACGCTTACCTTCAGCAGTTGCTTTCTGCAAATCAACCCAAGAAGCGAGACCTTTATTTGCTCCGACCTTATAAAAGACATACATAGGAGGCTCGGTTGAAATCATTGCCGAGACCACGTTTTTCATTTTATTGTAGAACGACCAACTCATAGCCAATGGCATACGGTTCTTCCATACAAACATGACCGAATCTGCGTCTACAGTTGTCAAATTGACTCTGTACGATTTCATATTCATACTCCTTAAAGTAAGTGTTTGCCAAAGAAAACTCCGCTGATTACTCAGCGGAGTTGTCATTTTATGCAATATTCATGAAGTCGTGTTCGACAGAGATGAACGCCGGAACTGCGCCAAGAGTCTTCACGACGCGCTCACCATCAACAGTAGAAATCTTCTCGAAGATGATAAGAACGGGATATGGAATCTCGTCGTTGTCTGACTTATACGCATCAAGGCGTGCAACTGCACCGTTCGGTTCGTCAAACATGAATCCGTCGATGGCCTGTTCCAACGAAACAGGACCATCACAGGTATACATGAATGACGGCTTGATAAGAGAACGAATCTCGATATGAGTAGGCTCATCCGCGCCAACTGTACCGAGTGTGCGGAGTGCATCTACGCTACCCTTCTGGTGACAGTTAGGAGTGTAGGTGTCTGAAACGTTGCTTGAAACCATCGGGTCTGCGTTGACACGCATCCAACGAGACATGTTTCCGTTGATTGTATCAACCTGTACAACCGGTGTGTAAGTCAACGGTGAAGCTGACTTGTAGTTGTCGCCTCCGTGAGTAAGCCCGTACTTCGTAATCTGATGATGCGGGTCCGCTCCAAGGCAGAGGTCAAGCACTTCGTCGAATGTATCCGAACCATGTCCAAGCCTGAGCTTGAGCGTAACCTGCTGCTCGGCGTCAAACTTATTTTCGATGAGGTTCTGAACCGTGAGCTTGTCAGAGTTGCCGACATACTCAATGCGGTTCTCGTACTGTGCAAATGTCTTGAGTGACAGTTTGTCAGAGGAACCAACCTTGGTGATGTACGGAACCGGAATAAGAGCTTTCGGACTATCGAATACATCTTCTACAATCTGAATTGTAAGCTCAGCATCAATGCTCGGTCCGTTGATAGTGTCAGGCACTTCACCAACGAAGTATTTGGCTGTAACAGTGATTTCGTCACCGACGTTCTTCTCGCTGAGGTCTGTTGTAGACCAGTTGAATACAAGGCGAGGATTTGCAGAACCCTGGTTGTTGATGAGTCTTGAAGAACCATCACTATACCCTGCTTCAACCCAGAGGTCGATATCAGCAATAGTCTGACCCTTGTACAAGAATCCCTTAGTTGTACCAGAGAAATCCTTTTCCTGCGTAGCATGAACGACAATCTTTGTTACGTTGTATTCAGGTGTAGAAGCGAACGACAAAGATTCAACTTCAATTACCTGTGCAGACATTGACGAGATAAGCTTACGCTCACTGTCGAAGAAGTCGATGAAATACAGTTTTCCTTCAACGACTTCTGTCGGTGTGTGGAGTGATGCCTCCGCAGCTTTGCCTGTGTACTCAACACCTTCAACCGTCGTGTCGTGAACTACATCGACCAAGCTGTTTTCCACAGAGCCATTGTGAATAGTTCCGGTAAGATACTCAGAGTTTCCAGCAGAGTTTGTTCCTCTGAGTGCCCAATAACGAACTCCTTTCGAGAGTCTAAGCATTTCATCAAGGCGAACTTTACTGTCACTCTTGTAGACCTTATATACGTCAGCGTTGTTGACGTACGCAGCAATCGGGCTTGCGCTGGTAAGCTCTCTAAGAGACTTAATCTCATTAAGAAGCCCAGCCGTCGCCGAAGTCAAGATGACTTTCGTCGGATTTTCAGGGTCAGTTTTTGCTACGTAGACATCGCCAGTTTCTGGGTTTACAACGAGCTCACCGTCTACGGCAAAGTCTTTATTTTTCAAACGAAGCGGGATAAACTTATATCTGTGCTTATCCCCAGTAATTTCTTCAGCGTACATATCTCTATTCTCCTACGCAATTTTATTTGAATCGAATACGACGTCTTCATCGTCGCGTTCGTCCGTAAACGGTTTATTTGCATCAAGCATAATTAGCTCATGTTGATACAGATATGGTTCCATAACCGATTTGATATTTTCCTGTTCGATGAACTTATTAGCATCCATTACGTCTTCAAGCTCGGTGTGAACCTGCCTGAGAAGCTCAAGAATCTGAGCCGACGTTCTGTAGTTAAGGTTAGCATCAAATTGGAAGCATTCACTGATAACTGAACGTTCAGCATTTGCATCAAAGATAACCAAACCAGTTCTTCTAACTTCTGACGGAATCAATACCGCATATTCATCCGAGTAGATATCTTTCAGCTTATTCGCATCAAATACCTTAGACATCAGGTTTCTGTCAGCATTGAAATCACGAACCAGACGGTCGTAGAACGGGTCAGTTACTCCTTCTGGAAGTTCATGCTCTTCATCCTCAGGATTCCCTTCATCACCTTCATGAAGCTTTTTGTACGTCTCGATAGCATCATCGGTATACTCTTCTCCGTCGCCGGAAGTATCATCAAACAGCATTCCGTCAGTCATACGTGAGATATAACCGTCAAATCCTGCAGCGTTGAACGCTTCATAGATATTGAGGTACTTACTGAGCAAACCAATGTCGATAGACAATCTACTTACGATAATAACGTCATCATAAGGAAGCGATTTCTTGATACGGATAAGTTTGCTTGAAATGATGTCGATATCATCGTATCCGAGTTTCTCACCATTTACAAATACGTCCATGTAGTCCATATCAAACGGAATCGAAAGATTCGGAAGATACATCAAGCCCCACTTATTCATTGAAGTAAGACTCTTGTATGAAGCAAGCCATCTGTTCTTAAGTCCAGAAATCTCAACCTCAATTACATCCGTTGAATAGATGCGACGATTAAAAATCACTGAACTTGACGTTACTGTATTGTCATCTGCTGGAGTAAGGATAGAGTAATCGAATCGAGGATTAAGCAATTTACCATTGACAAATACTTTTACAAGATACTTGTCAAAAATCATCGGCAGAACCTCACCATCCAGCATATCGTTCAACACAACACGGAACTTTGACGAAGCGTCATCGCTCATTGCAATATTGAACGTTTTATGAATGAAGAACTGAGGATTCACAATACAGACAACATCATTCTTCCTGAGATTTGAACCTTCTGGAATCGTAAGCACTAGCTTTTCAACTCCACTTATCTCACGACGTTCAATCGTGTAGTTAATAGGTTCAATGAACTCATAGAAGACTTCTGCGCCGGGGATATTGAGGTACGTCAAATCAGAACGTGCTGACTTATCGGGAATCAATCTGAAAAGACGAAGCTCAGAAGCTTCATACATCTCAGACCAGCGTTTTGTAATCTCAGCATCAGGAATATCGTCAAGAACGATTTCCAACTCTGCTCCAGACACAGGGTCATCAGTAAGCTTAAATCTGAGGAAGTTCATTCCCCAGTTATTCGGATAAGAACGATATACCTTAAGGTAATCACGTCTATCTTCAGTAGTTACTCCAAGAGAAAAGAGTCTAATTGGGAAGTTTGCATAATCCGCACCGTGCTTCACATCGTACGTTATCACAGAATCCAGAACTTTTTTGCTGTTTACATAGGCTTCAAGATTTCTGGTATTTCTATTGAGTGAATCAACGTAATTGGTATCAAGCAACAGATGAACCTGCTCATTTTCATGAACTCTTCCGTTACGGATAATCTCGTACTCTTCTTCCTCGATACCAAAATATCTTAGAATCTGACGTACGTACAGTGGGTTTTCCTGAATGATTTTGCCGAGTCTTTCTTCGAACGTTAAATCGAACTTATCATTCGTATCTACGAGGTACAGCTTCGTCGGCGGGAATACTAGATTGTCTTTTTCAATGAACGGCGGTTTGATAACGATATCGTTTAAGTCGTCTTCACGTTCAACCGTTCTGAAAAATTCTTCATCAGTTACCCAACGCTCATACTGAATGAAATCGTCAATGTAATCAATGATAGACTCAAACGGTATACCGCTGTCTGAAACAACAATCTCGGTCTTATATGACAGTTTATCAGGGTCAACACCTGCCAGCATGAAATGACGATATGTCTTTTGCTGAATGATTATAGAAGGAATCCTGAGACCATCGACGTAGATGTCACACATATTTGCGAACACCGCGTTCTTTATTAAAGTTTGGTCGTCTGCCAAAAAGTAAATCCACAAATCACCATTCTTACGGGAAAGCCAGTGATTGTTTGTAGACTTAATCTGATGCGACGAATCGAAGATTATCTCAATCTCAGACTCATTTGGGACGATTGACGTGAACTGAATGGAGTACATAACAGACGTTTCTGAGAGTGTCTCGATATTAAAGAGCTCATACTCATCATCGTTCATGTGTACACCATCAATCCACACGTCAATGTGACATTTATCATCGTTCGGCACTCTTATCTGAGTTACCGTGGTAGATGACGACTTTGCGAGATACTTCGAATAGTAGTTTTTGTTAGAATAGTCTTTCTTCACAAGAACTAAGTCGTTTGGCTTATTCATCGAAAAGTAACGTGTTGGAATGAAGATATCAGTTCCAACGTTTGTTGCATAAATGTAAATCGTAGCGTCAGGAACCTTATATCCATTCACGAACACCATACATCCACAACGATACTTTGAGCATCTCTCAGAAAGAACTTCGATAGCAGGTCTTTCACCAGCTTTAAGTTCATTTGTATTGTAGAACTTGGTTGGTGTTGAGAAGTGAAAAAACTCCTTAGACACCGTGTTTGAAGGGACAGTGATGTTAATACCACTGATGGCTTCGACAGAGTTATTTACCAACACCAGATTTTCGTTTTTCAATGTGTCATAACTCAAACCGAGCTTGTGATATTCTCTCACTGCTGAGGATTCTTGAAGACGCTGAATTTTGACAGTATCGAGAATATTCTTCTCTACAAAGTTGACAAGGTCTTCAGTTATGATAGGATTCATAAGAACCTCCAACGTTAAGAATAAATCGAAGATACCAGTTTCAGCATCTTGTCGATATCTTTTGCTTGTGTTTTCTGGATAATAATGTCATTAGCCATCTTACCAGAAACATACGCCGAGATAAGCATCATAAAAAAGAATGGCAAGTAGTCGATGGCAGCAACGATTTTGCCACCGTAGATTCTTCCGAACTCTGATACATACTCAAGCGCTTTCACGTTTTCCATTCCGCGAACTGTCTTGTTGACTCCATCAATGAAGTCTTCAAATCCAGTATACTGAGGCTTCAACTTAGCTATTTCCTCAGACGCTTTATCAGCGACATCTTTATCGAGAATTGCAGGAATGGTCTTTGCAATATCCCGAGCGTAGGTCGATTCTGTGAAGTAAGAAGCAAAAAAGTATGCTGAGTTTACCAGCATCTTTGTCTGAGATTCAAAGTAAGAACCTACCGAATACTTCGAATCCATAATCTTATACATTACATTGGCGTAGATATTCGCCATGAGCTTAATGAAGCTAACGTTCGCTTTGATTTTCGTTTCATTCTGAAACCATCTTAGGTAGAACCAAGCACAGGACATCAGCGTTACAAGTACCGCTTTATCAATATCAAGTTCAGACATTTTTCCAAACTTATCAATCTTGATTCTACTGAAAGGGGTTACATTGATTCTTGCAACGACTTTATTCGCAGTCTTATCTTTCTGAAGAATTACAGGAACTGCTGTCGGGAACGCAAACTCTTTGTCAAGCACAAACATCTGGATTTCTCCAAGTTTATATGCATCGACAATAGCCTTCTTAATCGGAAGACTTACGGTCTTCTCAATATCAAGAATATGCAGTTCAAGCAATTCTTTTGGAATGTCTGTAGAATGTCCAGAAAGGTCGGAAATGCGTTCTTTAATGTGATATCCTTTATCACACAAGCCGAATGTGTATGTTTTGCTATACAAAAGCGGCATAATTTCCTCCTGTTCTCCATATGAAAATACGGAGTTAAACCATTGTTTTTATACTGAAATCTTAGGGTAAAAAATAAAGAGCCCGCCATATGGCGGGCTTCTTGTTATGAGCAGTTACCTGTGATGATGAATGCCAACGTATCGTTGAACTCAGGACCGCAGATTGAAGTACCGGTTACTTTAACGGGCAAGATTCCTTCGAAGATGTTACCATACATCTCCTTCGGAATTGTAAACTTGAGTCCTGGGTCAAGGTAGATACCAGCATTCTTTTCTTTGCGATTAAATAATGCTGTCATTTTTTCAACGTAAGTCTTTACGATGTTTGGATTCTTGGAATAATCCAATTCCTTACATCCGAAGATGTGGTCGTTACCCTCACGCAGAGGAACTGCATAGTTAAACAGCAGAGGAATGTACCAACCTCTGATTTCGGTTGTGCGTACGATAGTTCCTCCGTAACGCACACGATACGTTATCGGTGAACTTTCATCTGGAACAAGAAGTACATGAGCGCAGATGTCGCGGGTTTTAATAACCCTATTCTGTCCATTCATAAGCTCACGTTTCTGCTCACGAGTATAACCTTCAATGATATACTGAAGGTCAATGACTTGATTTGACATAATTTCTCCTATTCATTATAACCATCAAAGTTATCGGTGTCATCATAAGATTCAGATACTGTATCGTCATTGAGGTTATTATCATCAAATGATTCTTCGATGTCATCAAAGATTTCATCTGTAGCTAAACCATTAGTGATATAATCTCTTATTTTACCAGTGAGATTGATATATTCGCCGTCCGACAAACGAGACTTTGCAAACTCAATCTGCTCGATAATCGTTTTCTCAAAGAACTCGGAGATTATTTTATCAACCTCAGGATTCTTTTCATCAATAACCTGTTCTACAGGTTCATCTGGTTGTTTGGGAACTACCATTACAACTCCTTACGCTCCAATCTGCATTTGAGCAAATGCAGCGTCACGTTTTGCAATCATATCTGAGTCTACGATTGAGAACTCAATTTGGTCATCAAAATCGTCATCATCATCGAAGTCATCGTTTGCGAAGCTATACAACGCAACCAATTCATCTTTGATAAGGTTCATATCACGGTTAAACTTTCCTGTTGCTGTGCTGATGATGAATCTGTCAGGAGAGAAGAATTTTTCCATCTTGTCGGCGATACGCGTTTCCATAATAGGAACGTTATTGAGCGTATCGCCGTCGAAGTCAGCATTAGCAATTTTACAGGTACCAAGAACCATGCGCATAGCAAGGTCATTAATATCATCGTTGATTTTTCTGAGACGAAGGACAGTAGTTGAGCCTACAGCAATTGTGGGGTTGCGGTTATTGTACAACCGCATTCCGTTCTTTGTATTGCGGATAAGCAGATTGATAATCTGCATGATGCTCGGGTCTTGTCTTTCGACAAGTTCATACCAACGATTCTGAAGCTCGTTGATAGTTACGTTATACAGCTTCTTGTAGATATTCATGATTTGGAACTTGTAGAAGCTGACAAACGTACGGTAAGGAATCTCGATTGCATTGAGCTTTGTGGTGTATACGTTTGATACAAGAACGTGACGTGCTGAGAAGTTGATTCGTGAGCCCATAATGAATGTACGAATGAGCTGTTTCTTACCGTTAAGTTTCTTATTGATGATTTCGGCGTCAAGTTCATTAAGCTTCTTTTGCAGTTCATACAGCACCATGAGGTTTGTATTGATGAGTTCATCATCGTTATTCATGTTGATGTATGAGACATTACTGAGAATCTCTGAATAGAACTTGTTAATCGGGTCGTAGTTGAAGGTTGTCGCGCCAATCAATACAACCGGACGCATGAGCAATGATATGACGGGAATATGAGAGATGAAAATCTTATCGCGATTTGCCATCAAGAACTCAATTTCCTTCTTACGTTTCTTGTCACCAAGATTAGCAATGATTTCGTCAAAGCGATACATGAACTCGACGATACCAATGTTCTCATAAGCATTCTTCGGTTTGACTGTCATGTCAATCATACCATGCTTATCGAGCTTCTTGTCGTACTTGATGATAGAATCAAGTACCTTTGATTTGAGCACCTGTTCAATGATGTGATACATATTTGGATGAATAAGGACGTAAGGTTTCTTCAGTTCCATCCATCCATACTTTTCAAGTTCTCCATTCTGGTACTCGACGACAGTGCCACAATGAGGACAAATTGTACCTGCCTTGAAGCGTCCAATAGTTCTTCCACAGCGACAGGTATACTGCTTCTGAATTTCTGATACGTCTGAGATGTCTCCGCCGAACAGAGAAGAATAAATGCCACGCTGGTCACGAATCATATCCTTACGATTTATCGTAACTGGTTTATCAATAGGAAATCCGTTTCCAGATTTCATATCGTTGGCGCATTCTTCATCAAGATTCAAAATCTCGATCTGCATTAGGTAACCTCCTGAAAATGTGTACAAATAAAGAATGTATACACAAATTGAATATTTCGTTGTTAAGTCGAAAATCAACTTCGAGGGAAGACCCTCGAAGAAGATACTATTCTTTAGGTTTATCATTGAGTTTTGGAATGTAATTTAAGCACCATCCATCTGAAGATGTGCACTTATTCTTACCGTGCTTTTTGTATTTAGCACAAGTATCGCACATTCCCCAACCATTTGAAAGGATACCAGATATAAGATTAGCCGGTCTATTTATGCGTTTTACTGTATCTGCTGTAATGGCAGATGCGTCATGAAACGTAACGACAAGACATCCAATAATAATAGACTGATCAATGGCTTCTGAAATTGGCTTTGCAATAAATGCTTTATCACCATTATCAATAAGAAATTGCTTAATAGGATTATGCAAATCGTCTAACGTTCCGATAAATTCTTTATCGTCGATAATGATATTATCAAGCATCTGAGCATAAATACGAATATCATTATGCTCGTATAGAAGCGTATTCGGAGAAACTCCATTTGCAGTAATTTCGTGAGTTAAAACTACAAAGTCAAATGGATATCCACTTATAGCTTTTTGATGATTATGAAACTGATAGAGTGAAGCTCTTGAAGCACCAAACTCATTAACAAGAGGTTCGAGTATTCTCTCTATAGTTTTATCAAGAAGTATTCGTTTTTTCAAATCTGTTTTATCGTTATCTTTATTTATCTCAGGAAGTTTTGGAAGTTCAAACTTCAAAAACTGTTCACTTGCATCTTTTAAGTTTTTTATTAGCTTACTTGCAATGATAGCAGTTATGTAAATCATAAGTGAACCAATTGCAATGTGAATCAATATTGAGATACCTGGCATAGAGGTTGAAAGTTCAGATAACGTTTTAAGAAACTCAGATAGTTCCATTTTATGTTTGCCTCCAAGGTATGACAGTATGCAAATGTTCGAAGGCGATACACTACGTTTTCAAGACAAAAAATACAAGGGCGGCTTATGCCGCCCTTGTTTTGCTTTCGTTTAGGAATGCTCGCTCTACTGATTACTCAGCAACGAACATCCCACCACGTCCGCCTCCCTGAGGAAACGCACCACCCATCATAGGCTGCTGCTGGAACTGGTTCTGCTGACCAGGATACATCTGGTACTGAGGATTCATGCCCATACCCATCGGCGAACCCATCATCCCCATCTGGGGCTGGAATCCGTACTGGTACTGCTGTCCCTGTGCCATACCCTGGCGTCCACGGCCACGCTGCTGCTGCATCATAGGCTGTCCCCACGGGTTATACTGAGGCTGCTGCTGGAATCCTCCCATCATGTTCGGATATCCGCGTGCGCCCCACTGCTGCTGCATACCGCCGCCAAACATACCCATCTGAGGACCGTTGAAGAACTGCTGGTTCCCACCGATTCCCCAAGGCTGCTGGAACTGGTTCTGCTGCTGTGCTCCCTGATTTCCATTCTGCTGCTGGTTTTGCATCATGGCATGATATTCTTCGACTGTCATGTTGTTGCGGCTTGCCCAATCATGCTCACACAAATCATTGTAGATATAGTTGCAAGCATTGCCGTTGAAGCAGAGACGGATTGTACCAGGGTTGATGACTCTCACAAGTCCCGCTTTGCGCTTGAACTCCTCGAACTTTGTCTTGTTCTCGTAGCTATCCAAGTTCTTCGGGAACTTCGGGTCTTTTGCCAATTCAGGCGCCATCTTCGCAAAAGATGCGAGTGTAATCGCTGCAGGCAAGACACGTGCGTGTTTGTCGACGTTCGGAATAAGATACGCCATAAGGCTTGTGTAACCGAAGCCGCCGCCCCACATAGTCTGCACCGGCATAAAGTATGTCTGTGCTTCGTTCTTGAGGTTCGGGCTAAGTTTACTGATATCGAGGTCGAGCTCAACCTGATATCCAGCCTGATAGAGATTGAATGCGACGTAGCGCAACCAGTCATCTACGATGACGTTTGCGTTTTCCGCCAACTCGCGGATGTGCGCAATCTGAATCTTTCCGCCAGGAACGTTCGGATTTGAGATTTCTTCAACAGAGTATTTTGCACCTGCGATGATGCGAGTGCGCGGACCCTGCTGCTGCATCTGATTCTGCTGGAAGCCGCCGTTCATGCCAAATGCTGAACCGAATGTCTGATTGAATGCACCGCCGCTCTGGAAACCGTTCCATCCACCCCACTGGCGTGTCATGTCGGTCAAAGAGATAACGATGAACTCATTGGCTCCCGTCACAGTTGCAGACGGAGAGTTCTCCTGGAAGAACTTTTCAACCTGTCCGCGAAGGTTCTTGAGGTAGCCTGAGTTCTGACCATTGCTCGCGATAACGCGGCTGTCGAGAACCTGCATACCATTGCGTGCGCTGAGGTACTGGTCGGCGGTTACGTGAGTAATCACCTCATTGCCCGGGAACGCACACTTGTAGATGAAGTATGCCACTGCGTTCAAGCGGTATGCAATATCATCATCGTACACGACGATGTAAGATTCGTCGGTCAAGTTACCATTCTGGTCACGGTTGTTGAACTGAGATGCAAACTGGGTAACGAATGCTCCACCCATTGAGAAGCCCTGCGGATTCTGGTCAGCAAACTGCGTCCACTGATGAATCGGAGAAGTCGGGTCTCCCAAGCCCTGAGCCCACATGATATGAGCTTTTCCGAAATCGACGAGGTAAGCTTTGAGGTCAGCCTTGTAATCCACGGTGAGCGGAGTTTTAGTTGACTCTGCCATTGCGGTAATCATCTTACCGAACGGTGTTGCTTCAAACGACTGAAGCTGCGTTCCTGCGTTGTCGAGCAAGTCGAAGTCGAGAACCAGTTTGTCGTTTACGCGGTACTGGTTTCCGTTTCCATTCGGACGACCGGCGTTGCCGTTGCCGTTTGCTCTGTGTACTGTCTGGGCACCGCTCTGCCCTGTTGCACGCTGCTGTGCATACTGCTGGTAATTCTGAGCGTTTGCCTGCTGTGTATGCTGCTGTGCTGTCTGCCCAACGTTAATCGTCTGAATGTGAGGCTTAACCTGGACTGTTTCCATTCTACGCTGTCCAATGTTTGACTGTCCAGCGGTTCCTGCTGTAGGCTGAGTAGCCTGGGTCTGTGCAGCTGTCTGCTGCTGAGCCTGAGTTGCTCCATTATTTTTCGGAGGCATAACTGGCATAATTTTCTCCTCTTGCATTTATGCTGTAACTTAATGCAGATGATTTCCCATTTGGGTTCCTCTAACGAAGTGAGGACGTCGGCACTCCTGCCGGTCAGACGTTTACAGCCGTCTGTTTTATAGAGTATTGAAGTCGAGCACCCTGGAGACGCCGGGTGCTATCACAAGGCTAGTATAAATTATTCCCGATTACATCAGGTCTCCGTCGAGAGCACCGAAGTCTTCGTGAATAAATCCAACATCTGGTTCTATGGTTGTCTCCTCTGTCATCATGTCTACTTGAGATTGATTTTGGACGGTCTCATCAGTAGCAGTATAGCCATCAGCAGGAATGTCATCTGCTGACTCGGCGGGAGCAGACACTTGCGATTCTTCGACGCGCTCGATATCTGCAACGACAGGTATTTCATTGTTAGGGTTACTTTCAGGCTCTACCGTAGGAGTTTCTACGACAGACTTTTCAGCAACCAGCTGAGGCTGTACAGGTTCCGTTACGACAGATTCGGGAATCGGCTGCTGAGCAACCTCTTCTTCTTTCGGAAGCAACGGGTCGTTTGCAATAGCATCGACGACAGCCTCAATCTGTTCAGGTGTTTTCTGACCATCGTCTTCCATTGTAGGAAGCGGAATCTGCTCCAACTGAACGTCACCAGGAAGCGATTCTTCAGGAGAAATCGTTCCTTTGTAATCGTCATCCGAAGCCATGTACTTGTCAATCAAGTCATCATCTTTCGGATTCAGAACCGTATCTTCTTTTTCATCAGAATCAACAGGTTCACCGTCTCGCGTTTCGACAACCTCAGGTTCAATATTGAGGTCATCAATGATTTCATGCATTGATTCAGTCATTTCTTCATAGCTCTCCTCTTTAGGCTGCTCTTCTTTGAGCATTTCCTGAGCCTCGGGACTATCTGAAACTTGAGGATTCAGATAGTCAGGTTCAGGAGGTGTGACTTGTGCCGGCTCATAATCTGTAGGATAACCATCAGCTGCCGGTTGTGGAAGCGGTTCTTCAACCGGAGGATTTTCCGGTTCATAGACATCTTGTTCGTCAGGTGTCTGTTTCTGAGTGTCGTCTGAAGGAACTTCGACGTTTGCGTCAACGTCCCAATCGACGTTATCGTGTTCGGTCATAGATGATACCTCGTTATTTTCAATTTCATTAGTATCATCATGTATATCCTCGCCTTCTATTGGCTGGTCGTAACTTGCTCCAGCAAGTCCAGCGACAGTATTTTTGTGATTTACCTTCTGAACTTGTCGCTCACCAGAATCAGATGAAAGTTTAGTTCCATGACAAACGGGGCAAGGTGTTCTGTCTGTATTGAAAAGGTCGCGCGGTTCGGCAGTAAACTCATTTTCACAGAACTTACACTTTACCACGATAGGAGAAGTATGGTCTTTGTACCGCCAGATTGCATCTTCGGTAAAAATGTACGGAAACTCAACTTTCTTTGACTCAAAGAAATTATGAAGAGCTTCGACCAAACGAACTCCACCCCAGTTCACGCCCTCGTCAAGCATAATCTTATTACACTTCGGGCAATACGGAAACTTGATTGTCGTTCCAGGAAGATATTTGTCTTCAACGACAAATGCATCTTTGAGCATTGTGAGTGTCGCCGAAAACTCAGAGTTGCACGATTTGTGAATAACGCGAATTGATTTCCCAACGTTGATAGCCTTGAACTTATACGGCTGATAACCAAGATTTTCTTCAATCGCAAGCATTGCGCTGAAGTCTGTGCGGAGAGCGAGCTGATTGTCTTTATCCGGTTCTTCCATAGTGATAGGAAGCTGCTCGTTGTACTCAGGATTGAAATCCGCCTGACATTTCGGGCAGTAGATTTTACGAGTTTTCCAAAGATTTTCAAGGTCGTTGAAAGTTCCTTCAAGAGGAAACTCGCAATTCTTACATGTCCAAGTGAGTTTTGTCTGTTCGCGCTGAATTGCTGGAAGGTGCTCCGAGATTTTGTATTTGTACGGCACAAACTTCCAGAAGCGTCTGATTTCGGTTTCTACCTCACGCGGTGTAAGGTTAGGAGACTCCATCATAATAATACCTCCAGTATAATTTATGAGTGTTAGTTTTCTGTTAAAGTCAAATTATAAAAATGCACAGAAGCGTTAGAAAATACTGAGATTTCAGGGATTATCTAAAAATTATACTTATCCCCAACATGTATATCATATCCTGCTTGATTCTTTAGATTTCGTTGGTGTAATAGCAATTCAGTAATCCTATATAAATCCATAATCTAATAATTTGCTATTAACTACATAAATCTCAAGAGTATGGATAATCAAGAATCATAACTATCCAGCTACGCTGGACAATAATCCATACAGGATTATTGAATATCCAAAATCTTTTTTGATTAATGTAGACAAAAATGATGACTGGGGAGCCTAGGCTCCCCAGTACTTTTATGCAGATTGCTCTTCTGAAGAAAAATCAGTTTCAACGTCATCAACCTTCTCTGGAGAGCTTCCGATACCGAGAGCTTCAGCAGAATCTTTATGCTCGACAATCGTCTCTTTAATTGCGTTTTTCACATTTTTGGTAGACGTTTTAACAGGAGCATTTGGGTCTCTGAGACTTGAAGAATCGCCTTTAATTTTTAGCATAACGTTTGTTACAAATACAGCAAAGCTTAAACCGTAGTTTCCGTTCTTTGACTGACCTGCGGCGGTATACACTTTGTCATACTGTGTCTTAACGCTGTCCAAATCATCTTTGATTTTCTGGCGAGTTGTCTGGTCGATAGCTTTATTATTAACCAATTCATCTTCAAGAGACTTATAAATACTTTCCATACGAACTCTTGAAGTCGGATGGTCGTCCGTCAGACTCATCATTGAAATTGTCCAATACATATTAAACTCAATGATATGACGAATTAACGGAATCTGTGGAACTGATTCATATGACATCTTGTCGATAACTTCAAACAGCTTTCCAAGCTCACCGCCAAGACCATATGCTGCTGCAAACGCATCTGCAAACTTTTCATCTTCCTTCTTTCTCTTAATAACTACATACCTAAGTATGAAATCTACAAGAATAGTTGGATTTGATAAAATCGTAGCAAACATCGACGGCAGGAACGGTATCGGCAAAGCATAGAATATTGCTGTTACGAGTGAAAGTAAAAACTGGACAATCATTTTCGGAACGTTAAAGATATCAATCAGCCACGTCGGAAGTCCAAATGTATGCTTATACTTCAGGCTACCGTCAGTGATTTTCTTGGTTTCTTTTTCAAAGTCTTTAGCATATCTTGCACGAGACTTTGAAAATCCGAATCTATCTACAATAAGTGAGACAATTGTAATCAAACCATTTGCAATAGCTCCTGAGATATCAAGAACTGCACACTGCGTAATGATAGCAAGCAAGTTCTGAACGAGAGCACTATAGATTCCTTGAGACTTCGCAATCACAGGACTCAAGCGTTTATATTGCTGGAACCCATGACCGAGCTCGTGGAAGATAACTGCAACGATAGTCTCATCGCTTAATTTGTCATCTGCAATAAGTAGCGTTCCAATAGCAATGAGAATAGTCATTCCTTCAGCTTTCTTCCAACGATATCCCATACCAGTTTCGATAATCTCGTTGTTTGCTGCGGTCTTGACATCTCTTGAGTTTCCAACGCACGTTGGAAGAGCATATGCGTTGTACATAACATCGAGCGACACAGTACAAGATTCTACGTTGAACTCTTTTGCAAAGTCTTTTCCCCATTTATTAAGGATATCACGCACAATCTCAGGTTCTTTACCCTTGAGCTTTGAAGCTTTTGGCGTAATATACTGACGTAGTTCATGAATGTAACCAATGCTCTTTGCAACGATTTGTGTCTGTCCAAAATACGCTTCCTGAGTAATTGACAGATTGAAGAGTTTGTAATCTTCATCGGTAAACATTGGCGCCGATTCAGATGTAATCGTCGAACTGTCGTATACTGTCTGGTTTATGCTCTTGAGCATCTCTTCGTCGATTTTATCATCTGTTTTCCAGAGTTCTTTGCGAATATCAGGAGAACCAGAATATGTTGCGGAACCAATCATCGCTGAATTGATTTCATTAACTTTTCTGTCTTTATGAAGTTTGAGAGCGAATCTGAAGATGAAGTATATAAATCCGCGAGCTGCATTTCCATCTTCACTCTGATTTGACGGATTGATGAATTTGTAGTACGCCTTCTCAACCATCTCCATATCTTCCATAATTTGCTGGCGCATTTTTGGAGGAATTGATGGATCGTTTATAAGCTTACGAAGTTCATCGTACTGCTTCTTAATTTGGTGACGAGAAGATGTACGTCCTGTCTTAATTTCTTCAAGCAGTGTATCCATAAGCAACGGAAGCTGAACTCCGACGTTGATAATCGGAATATCTCTTAGCAAAGCTCCCCAACCGCGTTGCTCAGTAGATGCAGCAGCAGTAAGCTTCTGGAATACAATCATCGCTTCGGCGTATTCACCACCAAGACCATAATATGCAGGAAACTTATTACCAGATTCTCCACGAACACGTTTTACGATACTTGAAGTTGCAGGTCCAATAGTACGTGACGCTTCTGCGCCAATTTTCCACTCGACATTCTTCCACATACCTTTTTTGAGTTCTTTCTTTTCTTTATCTCCGAGAGTAGCATACTCTCCATTATATGATAGCTGGAAGAATGCCATGAAAGCATCCATAGCGAGTGACATTCGCCAAACACGTGCAATTTGATAGATGCAGTCGAAAAAAATCTGGAACGGACTATGCGAATCTAATTTCTTCGAAGAAACTTTCTTCAAACGTTCCAAACGTTCTTGCTGGACGGTGATAGTTTCTCTTTTTGAGTTTACGAAGATATCGTGAAAAAGATGTGGAACCTTCTTGATAAACCCGATAATCATTACAGCATATCCCCAGAAATCTCCCCAAATAATTCCGTTGAGGCGTTTAAGGATTTCCATAGGGATATCTTCTTCTTTGATTCCAATGTAGTTTTTCTTCTTGGTTATATTCTTTAGCTGGTCAATGTCATCAGGAAGACTCTTAATAAAATCACGTGTAGCGTTCACGAACTGAGCTACTGAAATTACAGCGTCTACAGTCTCAGTAATAGTATAAGTTACACGTTGTGCTTGGATTGTGTATCCGTAAGTATAGTTAGCAAACGAGCAACCAATTTCACGTACAATCATTGCTGCTAAGAATTCAGGTTTCATCTCAGCATTTGCAAACAGAGAGATTCCTATAACGATAACCAGATGCTTTGATTCTGGATGAACATATCGTACGCCTTCGCTAGTAACTTCGTAGCGGTTGTACTCTTTCATCGTATCTTCATCAGTCATATTCTTATACGGTGTAAGGTCAATACGTCCAGTACCGATAGGGAGACTTCCAATATTGAATCCTCCAACTATATCAATAGTACAGGTTTCTACGTTAATCATCTTAGCGATAGTTTTGCCCATACGCTCAGCGATATTATTTACGCGGTTAGCATCATTCTCGTCGAGTGTTTGTCCAATCTTAGTTACTGTGATAGACTGGATCTCACTAATATCATGAATGATAGATTCAATGTATTTATTTTTTCCGAAGTAATCCTCGAAAGTAACGTTGATGATTTTTGTAAGAGCATCCGTTACAGGTTTTAATTTTGCAGATTCATCGACGATTATAGTATTGCGAATAGCTGCACAATGCTCTGTCGTTTCAATCAATTCGTCTAAATCAAGGTCAAACATATTTGCCCTCCTAAAAGTTATTCGAGTGTTTCCGTATGCTCTACTACGTCATTTCAAGCAAAAAATAACCCGCACTGGTGTGTGCGGGTTATTAATCCGGAACTTTAGTTGTTAGTCGCTAGAACTGCGGCCAGATGGTACCGTTCTCGTCGTAGTTCTTCTTCAAGCAGATTGCTCCAAAGATACCTGCGGCAATACCTCCGGTTATCAATCCAAATTTGATGCGGTCATTTTTGCGTTTGAGGTCTTTGCAGCGTTTGCTAAGCCTCTTATTTTTCTTTACCACAATGACCATCTGCTGAGCCTGTTGCGCCATTGCATTCTGCTGCTGAGCATACAGCATTCTCTGATACTGCATTGCTGCCTGCATCTGGTACATATGCTGGATAGCCTGATTTGCAGCATCAAAGCTTGTACAATTAGTACAGTCTGCAGGAATCTGAGGATTTCCCTGAGGCATCTGCATCTGAGGCTGCTGGCACTGTTGACCATTTGGATTACCCCAAGGTTGCTGGAATCCATTGCCAGTCATCTGAGGCTGACTCCATCCTTCATCAGGATTCACATACGGAGGTACCTGCGAAGCCTGAACCTCTTCGGCAATTTCCGGCATTGATGTTACCTGAGGTTCAGGTTCTGGCTGGGGGTTCGGAGGAATCTGCTGCTGTGAGATGTTGATGTTTACTTGCTGCTGTCCTTCAGGTTCTTTTGCAGCTTTTTTGTGAATAACTGCTTTAACCTTAGGAACGGATTCACCAGCATCGGTATTAAGTTCAGGTCTTCCGGGTTCGTTCTGCTGAACTTGCTCGGGTTCAGGTTTTGATGCGTCTGCTTCCGCATTCTCTACCGCCTCCTCTTCGGCTTTTGCTTTTGTAGCCGCTGCGATAGCGGCTACTGTTTCATTCGGGATAGCCACAACTCCCGGCTGCTGCTCTGTATCCAAAGCATTATCGAATGCTTCGGTGCTCTGAGGTGTATCGGCCACCTCATTTTTTTCTTCCGATTTTGTATTTCTTTTAGCCATAGTCGTAATCTCCTTATCAGTTTTGGCGAGCGTATCCATATACGTCGCAATTTTGTCCTTCATCCTGGTAGATTCTTTCCTCGTGCATCTTCCAGACTTTACCATGTCGTCTATGAAAGCAAATGCTTTTTCATTAAACGACCCACACTGTTCAGCAATAGGAACGTCGACAGCATTCCTTGTTGCTTCAAACCAGAAACTCTTGAGGTTCTCTTTGATAGAGTTCTTCACATTCTGATTTGTAACTCTTGCCTGAGCAGCAAGCCTCTCGATAAACCCGTTCACTGACCTGTCAGTTGAAGGGTTGACACCAGGGATCATCATTTGTCAGCCTCCTTTTCCATAACGGTATCAAAGATAGTTTTATCCATCCAAACCTTGTGTTTATTGGCAATTGCAAGCAGACGATTACCAACTTTCTCAGAAGACCAACTCGTTGAATGACTCATCCATCCAGCGAATCTTCTCGCCCAATCAACGGACGGTGTTTCCCATTTGATGGACTGAGAAATGATTTTCCCGTCGCTTACATGAAAGATAATCCTGATGTCGTCCGGTACACCAGAAAATATTCTCAATGCATCCGAGGTTTGACGGCGTTCCTGACCGTTGAGCATCTTGATTGCCGTCTTCTCAAGAAAGCTCAACTTATCCCCATCCCTAACTTTACCAATCAGAGCGGGGAAGTCTCCGATTGAACGTTCGATGATTGTGATTTTGTCGCTCATCGTACGCCTCCTTAAGGTTATGAAGAGTGTGGTTATCCTCACCACAACAGTTTCTGGAGCATAGAAATATCACCGATATTTTCGTCCTAAACTCCACTTAAATGATGTATAATTCTAACCTTCAAAATATACGATTTTGCAGAAAAAACGCTGTGGGCGAACCCACAGCGGGAAACAGCATGAACTCTCCGAGCGAAGAGTATAGTATTGTATATGATTAAATCAAATCATAACGCATACCGTTATGTGATTCAAAGTACGTATCATGAAAAATTCCTTCAGATAATTCACCTGCATCAGGAAGTAAACTTTCTGGCCAATCTGTAAGTACTTCTCCATTGTCTGACGCGCAAGCTACAAAATGAGGATTTTTCTCTCCTCCTGCTATTTTAACCTTAACTCCACGGTGTTCGTACTTGGTGGCTCTCTCATTGTCTGTAAACTGAATATCTCCATTTGCTTCCAACTCGGCAATACGTTTATCTACGTCAATACCGTCACTGTCAAGAGTTTCAGGAGTAGCATCTTTTGGGATGTACTGCTTGGCATTTTCCAAGAAGAGTCTGTTGAATTCTTTTGCGAGTGCTGTAAGGTCAGCATTGCTATCCGCCTTATTACGGCTTTGAGCCATTTTGGATATCTGAATCTTTGCACTAAGTACCTGATTAATTGAAGATGCTTTAGCGCTTCTGAGAGTAGCTAACGTCTCCATTTCGTTGCTAGCAAGAGTCGTCATTCCACGACCCATCATAGCACGACGCTCAGGGTCAAAAAAGAAATCATTAAGATTACTCTCGATATTGCCTGCTAGACGTTCGATTTTATCAGCGTTCTCATAGAGCTCTTCCAAATCGCTACGGAAAAACTCGGGTGATGATACTGCATCATCAGTCATTGTCTCAGGAAGTCTAGCCTTTCTAGCGTTTGCCATATTTCCTCCAAAAATAAGTTCTGGCGTTATCCGCCAGAACCTTAGAGCGTAACTTGATTAATTATTTCGCTTTGTCGGCTGGTGCCGGAGCAGCGATACCGAGGATGTCAGGTTCATCAACCAGATGGTACCGCGTCTCTGCGATTGTGAGCTCGTACGCGTTTGATGGGTCATAAACAACCTTGGTTCCGATTTTGATATTTGGATTGTCAACCTGGTCAATGCCAGAAACATCACCGACAGCCATCTTGCGCAAAGACTTCTCAGAAACGTTCTGTGGGAGAATGATTCCGCTTTTTGTTTGCGCTTCTTTTGGTGCTGGTGCCTTAATCAAAATACGGTTTCCTGCAGGTATGAAACTCATAAGCTCGTCCATAATAGAACCTCCAATATAGGTAAATGAATATTTACAGCTCGGTTGAGCCGTTGCACTTAAGATTTCCAAATATTTCTATCTGGTTATAAATGCGGTTATTTTTTGAAAGTTTGAATAAGTCTGCTGGAGTAATCAAGCGACCGCGAGTCATCCGAAACTCAATACCGAATGTCCAGACACGCTTCCAGAACGGAGGCCAATGTGTGAAGATGTCTTTCTGATACTTGATATCATAGACGGAGTTACAAATTGACTTGACGTAATCAACTGAGTCTGTATCCTTGAGCTGGTTTGGTGAGCCAATTAATACCAAATTGGGGCGCGGCATACTTTCAAACTGCCAAAAAAGATCGACAGCAGCAATCATTGCGATAGGCCCGCCGAATGACCATCCCACAATACTGAAGTTACATCCGGAATGTGTTTTCAAAGCACCTTCAATAGTGCAGATAACGTCATCACAGATAGGTTTCCAGATATCGTAGAATAGTTTGCTGACCTTTATTTTATTCGTCCCATTTGATATAGTGACGCTTGATTTTAGCAACATGAGAAGTTCGCGGAACCTGATATCGCGATTTCCCATAAACATGAGCCTCAGGGTATTACAAGATTTATCATACTCGTAGCTCCATTTGACAATTTTGTCCGCTTCATCATCGAACCAATACTTTTTGTTTGTCATATGGCTATAAAGTTGATTGTACTTCATAATAGCCCTCCAATAACACTGTGATTTACTAGATGTTTTCAGCAAATCACAGTGCCTTCAGAGAGTTTAGAATTTACTTATGATTTCTACTCCGTGGTTGTCAATCAAATCAGTAAGCAAATGATTGAAAACACATTCCAAGAACGCAGATACTGTATGAATCTGAATCACACAGTAGTTCTGGATATTCTCAGTACGCTCGCCTTCAGCATTGACTTTAGAGCTAGTTACATTGTAAATCGTGAAAAGTCTGTTGCAGCTTGCACGGATGAATGTGTTGTAGGTGTCAATGAATGTGTGTGAAGTGTCCTTGAGTCCTTTGATTTCCAAATCTTCAGAACTCTCAGGCAAGCTGAGTATTTCGCATTCCTTCAGCTTCGTGATGAGTAAATCAATCAGCTTGGTTTCCTTTAACTGAATCTCGTTATCAGAAATCTTGAGCTTGATGATATATTCGCCTTTCATTGTCGGAGCGCGAGTTCTCAAGTTCGGGTCAAGGTCAATGACATTGTAGTTCTTCTGATAGTGACGATTCGAGTTTTCGTTAGGATTAGCAGTTGTCTTCAAGAAACCTTCGAATGTAACTGTAGCGGACGGTTCCGCCTCGTAATGATTCTGAAGCATCTTCATGATGGTTTCAGTCAAGTCATTGTGAGTTGCCGAAATCTCGTAGATGGTCATATTGTACATGTACTGATTTGTCTCAGGCGTGTACACGTTAAGTTCGAGCTTTGATATGTAAAAAAGCCGAGGCATTCCTACACCGAACTCAGCGTCTTGGAACGCCGCATATTCAGTCACATTGCCTTTAAGAATCGGAAAGGTTTCTTTATCTTCTCCTTCAGGATAATCTGCAGAGCAAAGTTTCTGCAAACGTTCCTTAAAACCGTCACTGAATGTATACAAGTCGAACTTGTATTTCTCAGTACCAGTGTTACTGATAGGTTCCTGGTCTTTGGTACACATGAAGAGTACGCTCGGCAACCCAGAGAGTGTGTCACGTACTACATCACGTGCGGCAACTGGATTTGATACGAAGAGCGACGTGTCTTTTCCGGTATATTTTCCTTTGAGAATGATTGTGTAGAAAGCGTACTGATATTCTTCGCTTTTCATTTAGTCCTCCGTATAGTTTGACGGTTTCTTGAAGAATCCGTTGTATACTTGTGCGAATGGTGTAAAGCATCCTGTTGCACCAGGGTCACCTGCACCAGATGTATTGAGTGAAATATTTCCAATCATCGTTGGACTCTGCGCACGCTGACTTAGTGACAGTGAGTTCGACCTTGCTGTCTTGCGTGTAGTTGTACTCGGTGCATTGAGAGTCCATTTGAGCGCAATATTGAAAAGGTTCATATCGTTGACAGAGTCAGCATACTTTGTGTTATTGCTATTGATGATACTCTTGATGAGAATATCAGAGCTCTGTTCGATATGCTTCTTATTCTTGGCGTCCATACTGAACTTGTACGGAAGTGTAAGAACTTCCTCGAACTTCTGCGGTGTCTTGAAGCGGTCGCGTGAATGTGTAACACGATGCATCTTTGTCATGATACGGCGCACAATCGGAGCAATCTGGTACTCAGAAAGCCTGATGCGTTTATTGTAGATTGATGTATTGTCACGATACATGAGTTTCGTGAAGTTGATAAACATCCAGCGGAGAACTTCGTAGATATCTTTCTTATCGACCTCTTCAAAGTTCTTGACATTTTCGCGGGTGATAGAGTCATACTGTCTCTTGAATGATTCAAGGAACAGGTCGACTTTCTTATTCTTCGACGCCTTTTGTTTGGCGAAGTTTGTACCGAGCTTCTCGTACTTCCACCAGTCAGCATTGCAGAGTTCATTGATAGTAATATTCTTTCCGCACGCATCGAGAATACATCCAACCAATGTGCGACAGTCAACGCTATTTTCAAGCATAACTGTCGGAACCTTGAGGAAGATATTTTCTGATATATAGAAGAACTTGAAGTTTGGGTCTGTTTTATTGACTTTATCCGAAGACACAATCGTAAAGACTGTACCGTTACCCTCAAAGAACTTGAGAGTTCTGAAGAACCCCATACATCCGAAGAAGAATGTAAGGAAGTTCACGTGTTTTTTCTGAATATCGGTGTACATTACGAATGAGTTGTACTGCTTGCTATTTACATCTACGATTGTCGTAGGAACACGAGTAAGTACAACAGGCAACCCAAGACACTTGAGCGTGAGCGAGTTGTTGCGGTGGAATGTGGTGCTATCGAGCAGCTGAACCACAGGATAATAACGAGTATCATTTATGTAATAATACTCACCATTGATGAGATTCGGAATTTCGATGACCATATTCTTGTAGAACGTTTCTTTTTCTCCAAGCTTATTGGTGCCTGAAACTTTGAACTTGTAAGCAACGCAATAAATATTGCTGTCGTGAAGCTGAACGAACTCTGATGGGAACTCCTTTCTTTGGTCGATAACCTCATATCCGAGGTATTCGATGTTCGGGCGCATTGTGTAGTCTATAATCTTACACAATTCTTCGAGCGTCTTAATCATGCTGTCGTCCGTTCTAAACTTCGAGATGATATTAGAGTCGAATACATTGTGCTTTGATGATAAAGCTACAAAATTATCCATTGGTGATACCACTTTTTCCTCCTTAAGGATAAAAGATATAATGTTGTTAAAATGCTATTTAGATTCTAATTTCTTAGACCTAATCTCTGAGATTTTCTCTTCGACGATGCATACAAGCACAAATAAGAATATCAGAGTTATTCCAATAAGTGCAATTCTTCCGATAAATAACGGAAACTTTACCCAAATGATTTCTAAAAGTTTAGACATTCATTTTACCTCCAAAAATATTATATATGAATAGCAAATTATTTGACGTTACACCGATGATTATTATTCATCGGGAGCATTGTCGTGATATTGACACTATCGACGAGATATTCGATGAGATTTCCAGCACATACCCAAAGTTCAGAGATTGGTTTAGAGATACTTGCGTAGATAGAGACTGCATTGTAGCAAGAACGCAATCTAAGCAAATCGTGGGTATCCTCATTTATGCAAAAAAGATCCTGCGGACGCTGCCGCAGGATTATTGTAAACTTGGTTATCAAGACCATATGTACAAGATTTGCACATTTATGGTTCACAAAGATTATCGTAATGGTCATATGAGTTATGCTTTATATCAAGCATTTAGAAACGAAGTTAATCGCGATGACTGGATTGAATATGTCTCAATATATGACGAGAAGCTTCCGGCAACTGTAAAGTTTTTCGAATCTCTTGGATTTGAACGATTTACTTCAAAGAAAAGAACTGGAGAAACTTACTTTATAAATGAAGTCTCTCCAAAGTTCTATCATCGAATAACTGTTGAAATTTCAGTTACACTGCCACAGGAAGCTTAAAATCGTTTTCTTTATCATACTCGTATTTGTACGGTACAGTTTCGTGTTCTACTGGGTTTGCAGGGTAACCTGCAAACTCTGTTTCGCCTAGCGAGTTACCGAGCTTGATATCATCGAGAGTGAAGTCGTAGAAGTTCTTTACACTCTTTCTAAGCAGCAGTTGCGGTGCGCGTCTTACTTTCGGTATCGTATTGATAATTTTCTTTGCAAACTCTTCGTGACGGTCATAAATATGACAATCTGCAATAACGTGCTTGAACGTCTTAGGAATGAATCCAGTAACGTGAGCAATCATGCACTGAAGAGCTGCGTACTGAACTGTATTCCAACCATTGGCAACCATCATATCCTGACTACGCTGAAGGAGCATCATATTCAGATATGGTCCTTCGGTAATCCAGATTGTGCTGTAAGCGCATGGAGCAAGACCCATTTCTTTGATGTCGTGTGGATTCCAAACAGTCGTCATGATGCGGCGAGAACCTTTATTGTGAGTCAAATCCCAGATGAGTTTATCTGTCTGGTCAAGAACTCCACCGTTATTATCACCCCAGTCATATTTTACACCCATCTGATATCCATAGGCTTTTCCGATGCTTCCAGACTCATTAGCCCAAGCATCCCAAATGTGTGATTTTAAGTCATGAACGTTATTGGACTTCTTCTGGAAAATCCAGAGGATTTCTTCGACCGCACTTTTAATTGGAACTTTGCGGACTGTGAGAATCGGGAACTCATAAGTTAAATCATACTCATCCATCTGACCAAAGATTTTCTTGGTATGCGCTGGAGTTCCATCTTCCCACTTAGGACGAACTTCGTCGTTTACATCTGAGTACCCATCGTTCATAATCTTTGCCAGATTAGCCATGAAATAATTGTCTGCTATAGTCATATAAATAACTCCTTAGATATGTCTCGTGCAGATACGACACATAAATATTTCTCAGCACGCGTTAAGCAAGTGTACATCCATTGACAGTATGGTTTACCGCCAGTAGATGTATAATCGTCAATAACGAGTACGCGTTTCCATTGTGAACCTTGACTTTTATGCCCAGAAATAGCATAACCATAATCCATGCCATTAACAGTAAGTGACAATCCATTTACTTGAACTTTTGGAGTTCCAAATGGGTCACCACTTGGAATCTGTTCTTCTTCTGGGAGATAATTATTCTCGAAATCATTAAGGAATACTGGAATCCGAATCGCTTTTGAAGTTCCGTCTGCTCTACACCAGAGTTGACCAACGTTATTCTCAGCTACGCCTATTAACTCACTTTCGGAAACCAAGGTAGTTCCATTTACGAGATTATAAGCTCCGCAATTCTTGTCCATGAAGTTATCTCTAAAATTATTGATTGTACAAATGAGCTTATCGCCATTCTGAGGCATATGGTCTTTAATACCAAGTATGCGTTCTCTAAATATACGATTGAGCATTCGTCGAGTTCTGTTTTTGTAGCACAGTATCTGGTCGTACATCATCATTTCGTTGATATCAAACGCATTGAACGACCGAACTACTTTTACGTCATCTTTATAAGCGTTCAAATATGGAGAAATACCATTACGAACATCAGTAGCAATTTCAAGAATTGAAGAATCTTCCGACTGACGGTATACTTTCTCAAATACAACGTCAGGATTCGCCAACCAGTGATTCGGTAATGCTTTTACTGGCGGAAGTTGACCGGGGTCACCTAGAGCGATGATTGGAATCTGGAACTTCTCCAAATCACAAGCCATCTCTTCAGGAACCATACCAATCTCATCTACACAGAGTAAAGCAACGTTTTCTCCGATAATTTTTTTGAGTGAATAAGTGAACTTATCTGTATCTTTAATACGTCTTGTGTTATAAATAAGATGATGAATAGTAAATGCTTGATGCCCTTTACTTCGAAGTACATTTGCAGCTTTGCCAGTGTAACAGCAATAAGCAACATTATGCTTCGGAATATTAAGTTTAGCCATGATAAATGATACGACTGAACTTTTACCACATCCAGCATAACCTTCAATTACAAATACGGGTTTACCTCCACCATATGTCGCTCTGAGATACCATTCACAACAGTCTTCGACGCATTTTTGCTGAACTGGGTCTAATTTTATTACGCCGTTTTGCATACGTTGTCTCCTTGGTTATATTGCATTTTTGAATAGAAAATAAGTTCCCACGCAAGTGCGTGGGAACTATATAATCACAGCGTTCTTCCGAATACTCTTTGGACGTAATCGTTAATTGCTTTCATAATCTGATTATGGATGTCTTCAGGAGTCTGGTCGGCGTTGATAATGACAACTTCAGGAGCAGATCCATTGTCATCTCTGAATCCGTCGAGAACTTCAGAATCACGAATCATCTGATGAAAGTTATCATACACGACCGTAAGCTTTTGCATATTCTCGTAGATGTCAATTTGGTCGCGCTTCTGAATACGTTTAATAGCAGCATCTGGTTTGATGTCGAGGAAAATAAAAAGACCAGCGTCTGGCATTTTCTTATTCATATAGAACGAAATCTTCTGGTCTTCTGAATAAGCCAATCCAGAATACTTGTAACGCCCAGTAATCATGAGCTTTTCTTTGATAGAATTATGAGAATTTACATGGTCTATAATCTGAGCGATGTGTTCGCTACGGTCTGCGAGCATCAAGTATTCAAGTGTGGATTTCGACTTAAACTCAATTTCGCCGTGCAAAACTTTACGAATGAAATCTCCAGTAGGGGTTCCATATACAGGTTCAGTCGTCGTATTGAATCCTTCTTTCTTAAGAAGATCAAGCTGGGTGTCTTTCCCACAACCATCAATACCTTCAATACAGACGATGTACATACCAACGTTCGTGACATTTACAGTACGCATTTTTGCCTCCAAATAAAGAATACTACGATGTTTTCAGGGATTTGAACAAGCGAATAACTTTGAACATATCCTATCCATAGGGAGGAAATATTATGAATGAGCTGTCACTTATCGGCAGCATCGCAAGAATCGCTGCTGGTGGTCTTAGCGATGATGGAGATGACATCATCTCCGCAATTCAGGGAATAAAAGACGTTAATAGTCCTAACTCCCTGTCAAAGAAAGCACGAAATGGAATCTATGAGTTTCCATTCCTCGTCTCTGGTAATATTGAGAATATCGAAAATATCGCCGTAGTAATCAAGGGTATGGAATGCGAGTATGCAAATATGCTCATGATTGCTATGGGAATCAATCCAACTGTTAAGCAATCTACAAACATCGAGATTCAGAAGACTCTCTCGAAGTATCACACGAACGACAAAGACTGGTCTTTTGAAGCTGGAAACCTTGCTCATTGTGAAGTTGAAGGTAACCACATTGATGTGGTCTACGAATCGAGCATGTTTGATAAAGCGTATTGGAACTCAATGGGTAAAAAGGATACTTCGCCGGATGCAAAAAATCATCAGGCGAATGCTGATTACCGTAGATTGTATCAGTACGCTAAGAAAAGCGGATTTACAAACTCAGACTTCGACGATATGCTCAAAAACTGCAATACATATGACGAATATTCGGCATACGTCAATAAAGTTCTCGATGAACGCGACAAATCGTCATCTTCTTCTGGAAATGGAAGCAACGGTAATAGTGACGGAAACTCTAGTGGTAACGATAAAAATATCGGCGGCTATGGAAATATCATAGCAGATGAACTTCGCAAGAATCTCAAGAGTAAAGATACTCAGAGAATCAAAGAACTTGAGAAAAATAATGCGAATCTTCAAAAGCAGAATGAAAAAGCTGCTTCTCAACTCAAGAAGTTTACCGATGAAGAACAAAGGCACGAACGTCACATGACAGGTGAAGATATGAACTACGATGGTTCTATCAATAACCCGAAGGTTACAATGAATATGACGAAGTCTGAAAGCATTGTCAACCAGAAGTATCTTCAACTTTTCAACGCTACGGTTGTATCAGTAAATATTCGCATGGGTACCGACAAGAATAGTGAGTATCGCTTGACAGTTGGTATCAAGGGTATTCCACATTTCGTTCCTTATGAAGAGCTAGTGTACGTTCTTTCTTCATTCATGAATACACGTGTCGACACGCTTATCACACGTTTCATTCGTTGGCGTACTGGTGAGGTAAAAGGTCTTCACAATCTTTTCCTTCGCTACGACGAAATAAAACGCGACGCCGATTTTGACCGCCGTGTCGGAACTTCAAACTCATGGTTGAAAGTTCTCCGTTCACGCGGTAACAACCGTCGTTTTAATAAAATTGTGAATCTTTTCTCGAAAGCTCTTGGACATGGTTCACGTATGCGTGATATCTTGCCGAACTGTACGTTTGTGCTGTCGCTTTCAGACGTTGACCTTATTGAGAATGAGTGTGGTGTCAATATCTTCCAAAATCCTGAGAGTGCGTCAAAGCTTCTTGATGATTCAATGGGTCTTGGTTTGGTTATTACCGATGACGTTCATAACGTTTATCACATCATGTACTCTGGCGAGTCTCGTTTTGCGACTTACCCACTCGGTGAGCTGCAGAAGTTTGCAAAAAATAAGGACCATTCTGACATCACTATGGACCTTGCAAAGATTATGAAGAGATAAGGAGAACCAAATGAACTTCAATAACAGAGAAACTCCTTTAGCTGCATTTCCGGGACTTGGTTCCTCTGCAGCAACTGCTCTTCGTTGGGAAGATGGTCTTACACAGCTTCTCACTCACGAAGACTGTATGAGTAACTCGGTTTCTAATCTCAACGGAAAGTTTGAGATTGCTACCGAGTCTGCAAAATCATTTGTACTTAACAGACTCTATCAGGTTATCACTGACAAAATCAGTAAACTTGACGTTGAGTACAAAGAGATTCTTACGTCGAAAGGTGATTATACACGATACGTTCGCTTTAAGACTCTCGACGAGACAGTAAAAACGCTTACGGCTCTTATCAAAGAGTCTGATACTATTACTCGTCCATCAATCATTCAGTTGAACGAGGTCTTTACAGCGCACGCAAATCTCATTAAGAACGCTCCGATGTTTAAGAGTGCGTTCCGCTACGCTATTTCGAGCGTTGAGCAGTATTACTTGGCGATTGTATCGTCAATCATTTACGCTATCGGATTCATTATCAGCTCTATGGTAGATTACGAACGCAAAGACGGAGCAGTCGATTACGACATCGTGTTTAAGAATCAGAATATCCTTGAGAAAGGACTTCCGAACTACATGATGTCTGTCATAAAGCAGTTTAACGTTGACATTAAGAACGGCTCTATCAAAGCTACGATTGAGCAGCAGAAGAATACGAGAATTACTAACGAATCTACGTGGCTTCTTGCTGGTGCAATTATTGCAGGTGTCATTGCACTTCCTGCATTTATCCGATACATCGTTTACTTTGTCATGCATACGAAGATTAAGCTTTCTGAGTATTTCGAAGCTCAGGCAGCTTTTATTGCGTTGAATGCAAGACGTCTTCGTCGTGCTGGTGGAGAGAAGAACGAAGAAATTGCTGCAAAGCAGGAAGAGTACGTAGAGCGTCTTCATCGCTTGTCTGGTATGATGTCGAAAGATAAATACGAGACTGAGAAAATAGTTTCGAAAGAAATCGAAGCTGAAGACAAACAGATTACCAAAGAGGCTGACGCTGAAGAACAGCGTGCTGCATCGGAGGGGAGCCAGAGTAGCAGCACACTCGATGACTCTGATATCTTGCTGTGACTGTACCAAAATCAACATTTCAAGGATTCAAGAGCGAGCTGTATGATGCAAAAATGGCGTCGCTCTCTATGGATATCGTTACACTTCTTGATAAGGCGACTAAATCAATGTCTGCTATCAAGGGTGTAAAGACTGCAATGGAGAATGGCTACGAGGTTCCAAACTACGTTCAGTTTGAAGCTGGTGAAGATTCATTCTGGGCTTCTGTGAAAGAAACTGTAGTTACCCTCCTCAAGAAGATTCGCGAGTTCTTCCGCATGTGTATGTACAAAATCCGTACATTCTTCATGGATGAGGATGTGAAGGATTTTGACAAGTACAAATACAAACTCCAGGCTGCGATGGCTAACGGACCGTGTGAAGAGAAAATTAATGCTCTCAAATGGAAAAATCCGAACACCATTGTGTCTGATTTGATTTCAGACATTCTAGTTGTGCAGGAGATTATCGACTCTATTTACGAGAACAGTATTCGTATCGTTCATGCACTTATGGACTCACAGTCCGAATGGGAAGGAATGTGTGATACTCGTAATAAGCTGAAGGATTGTCTCAATTCACTTGTAGATCATCTTTTTCAGCAGCTCAATATCGAAGATGCTCGTACTCACGACAAGTATGAGCCTTGGGAGATTCGGGAGTTTCTTAACAAGAAATATTTCGAAAACGGCGAAAAAGACCGCAAAGAGATTAAACTCAAAGACTTCATTATGTCTTACGACCTGTTTGAGAGTGCTTACTCAAAAGAGTCGCTAAAAGGTATCAAGCGGGTTTGTGAGTTAATGGATAGCGGTTCAAATGAGTGTCAGGCAATTGTCGATACGCTCAATCGTTGGTCTACTCAAGGCTTTCAGAAAGTTACACAGGAAGCTCTCAATAAAGTACGTGATGAAATTACTTGGGATATTATCACAGTTTCTAAGCTTGCACATACTCTCGGGCAGGAATATTGGATTCTGTATTTTAACTTGAGAAATGATTTGCGACTGGCTTTGAGAACTTACACTAAAACAAGCAAATAAATCAGTAGTGATGAGGTTTCAATCATACTCATAAAGTTCATAAGGTACTAAACCTTCTCAAGTGCATAGATGAGTCACTGAAGTAAACGGAGTTAAGACTGATATCGTTGTGTGGATTGCTGCGCAGACACATAACACCATCTCCGCCAATGTGAGATGTAATCTGAAGAGAGGTAAATCTGTTGTCCACCTCAACGCAGAAACTTGGCAACACTTGTGGTTTCATAACTGTCGGGCGGATATCCGCCCGACTACTTTTGTTACGATACAGTTATGAAGAAATGTGAAACTACTTTTTAGATTTCTTGGGTTTGCTTGGAGTATCAGCTTCGTCGTTCGCTTTCTTGCGTGCTGCAAGTTCATCGCTCATCTCTTTTGCGGTCATGCCAGAGTCTTTTGGCTTCTTCGGCATTGCAGTATGCACCTCGTTGATAATACGAACGACAATACCTGGAATGGCTTTCTGGTCGACTGGATTTTTCTGTCCGGGAACTTTCGGTGAGAAAACTTCGATAGACATCGGGAGCAGATACTTCTGCGCAAACTCGAGGTAGAGCTTGTGACGAATATCTGGGTTAGTAACCCCACAGTAATTGATTGCTGTGAACCAGCGACCGTCGAACTGTTCAAGTGCCGTTCTCAGACGCTGCGACGAAAGCTTTTTTGCGAGAGTCTCTGCAACGTATCCAGAACCTTGGAGAATCTTCTTGTAATCCTCCGCAAGGTCCTTGAAGAAATCATCATGCTTCTTAGCCAACACGTTTTGGTTGGTTCCATACTTCTTTGCGTACTGCTTACCGTTCATATGCGGTCTCCTTAAATTGTAGTGTGATATACTATTTTTTATACCATTTTAACAAATTACTAAGTAAGGAGGCTCAAATGTATAATGGCGGACCAAATTACGAACTTAAAAACTCTGAGTATACTTCTGGATTGATGAAAGGTTGGGTGTTCAAAACTCAAGAAGAATTGTCAGAAGGAACCCATGTCGGTTTTTATATACCGAAGTTATTACCGCTGCTTGACGTTACTTCTGGACCTGCGGATTCAGATGAATCTGTAGATAAAGGGATATTTGCAAACACAGTTACCGTTCCTTCGTCTGTTCATACAGCAAACTGGATTAAGGTTAAGTGGAATGGATATAGCAATATGTCTCAACCAGTAATAGCACTCGGTGAGAGTGCTCACATTTTCTGTTTTAATAACGATATTAAGCAACCTCGGTATACTGAAAACTTTAATAATGAAGTTCGTAGAAAAACAGATAAAGTTAGATATTACGTTCATTCGAAAACCAACGACACTGACGATGATGATTGCTACTATGTGGAGTTGAACTCTATTGACAATAAGATTCAGATTCACACATCAAAAGTAAAAGATGAAGCTCATTCATATGATATCATTATTGATACAGCAGCATCGACACTTGAAGCCAAAGACGATGAGAATAACATCATCGGTATTTATACTGAAGAAAAACGTGTTAAAGCTATCAACTCAACAGGTTCATTCTTTGATATTGTAGACGATTGTATTAATGGCCATTGTGATGCAGACTTTACTATCGACTGTGATAACTTCAAGGTGTCTGCAAAAACTGGAATTGACTTGAATGGTAAATCTACTATCAAGCTCGAAACACAACAGCTTACAATGAAGGGTCAAACTATCGGTACTGAGGCTACGTCTGCTACATTCAAAGCTACAAGCACAATGATTGATTCTCCGATGACACAGTTTAGTGGAATCGCTCATGCTGTTGGAAAACCAATGATGGCTCTCGCATTTATTGCACCTGCATAATAGGAGGATATTGTGAGACAGAATGCAAATGGTAAGTGTAAGACAATAGATGATTTTGTTAGAATTGGGAAAACGAATTCAATTCAATGGCAAAACTCATCTTATTACACTTCAGTAAACGGAATCGTTATGGAGGATTTTAATATCTTTAGAGATAGGTATTACTCTAAGCTCATGGGATACTTGGAAGACTACACTATGGATTCTGAAAGATTTACAAACGAGTTCAAGTATAGACCGAAAGCTTTGAGCTATGAGCTGTATGGAACTATCGACTATTGGTATTTGCTGCTTATAGTGAATCAGATGTGTTCAGCTATGCAGTTTACCAAGAAAAAAATAAAAGTTATTTCCCAGAATGGAATAGCTTATATCAAAGCTGCAATGCTCAAAGAAGAGTCGAAACTTGAAGAAAATAGGCTTCAAGTAAATATCGACTATAAAGAGCAATCGAAAAGTTATGCATAAAATATCCCCGGCGTTTGCCGGGGAATCCTTTTACACACGGCAGTCAATAATTTGAGGCAATCTTCTCAAAAAATAATCTTCGAGTTCTTTTAATCGTTGCTCTTGATTCTCACTCGATTGATACTCGTGTTTTTGAGCTAACTGTTTAAGAACTTCGATATCTGCACGAACTTGAGGGTCTTCTACTTGCATAGTAACTCCTTAGACTCTACATTCTATAATCTGTTCTAGCCTACGACGATACTCCTCAAGTTCCTTGATTCGTTCCTCGTGATCTTTGCCATTCTGAAGTTCATGCTTTTGCGCCAACTGTTTGAGTACCTCTACATCTGCACGTGCCTGAGGGTCTGTTCCAACTTCCATAATAAATCCTCCTGTGTGATTTTAAGCTTGTTAAGCAAAAAATACAACCTCGCATATGCGAGGTTGTATTTGTGAGCGCAGTAATTTACACTACTCGTTCACTGGCTGCTCTTCAGCAGCATCGGTTTTGACATCTTTACCTTCCCAGTCGAGACCGGCTTCACGGCGTTTATTTCGGAGAGTCTGCATGTGAAGGTCGCGGTCGAGACGGAGGTCTTCAGAGAACTTCTCGTCATCGTAGCAGTCCGCCGTGCGCTGGCGGAGATTCTCACGGCGGATCTTGTAGCTGAGTTTTGAGAACGCAATCATGCTCTCACCAAATTCGCCGTTGCAGTCATCGACGATATCCTTAAACATGGCCTTGTATTCCTTGACCATACCGGGAAGACCTGCGATACCACCTTTAATCTCAGAGCAGAGCTCTTTGATTTCGTCAACAGAGATGTTGATTGTTCCTTCGAGATGATTTGGGGCAACCACGCGGTTCTCAGAGCGCTCGCCTTCTTTCTTCACGATGTTACGAGCGATAATTGAAGGGAATGTAGTGCTGAAATTGATAGTCATAATAGACTCCTTGCATACCGGAACATACAATTCCGGGCGTATCATTATGGGCTGATACTGCCAATATGAGGTCTGCACAAGCAGACATAGTCGGGGATTTCTTTTCCCTTTCTACACTTTGATTATGTATATACGGTAAACACTGTAGATACGATTTTGATTCTACTCGTTGAAGTATAGAAAAATAATCCCTGATATTTCAGGGATTATTTCGAAGGAAATTGTCTTAGAATACTTCCAAGACCTTATCAACTATCCCTTCAACGCCGTCGTGCTCCAATTTGTCTTCGTTATCTTGGGAGAACCAAACCTTACCCAATGATTTGCCGAATGAGTGGACATAGATGTCAACCGGATGGTCATCGCCGTCATCATCGAGCGGCAATCTGACGATGAAAGTAAGCGGACTGTTCTTTTCAAACCCGTCTTTCTTAGTTGTATTATACAAGTACCAGAAGTCATAAGCGGTGACTCCAACAGCAGCGCCGATTTCTGAAATCTTGTCATTGAGCTCGGTTAACTCATAAGAAGACCAAGCTTCAATGCAATCACGAACAAACTTTGCGAATTTTTGAACTTTAGAGTTATCCATATCGCACACCTCTTGTGTATAAAATAATATCTCTCTACAGAGATATTCACTACGATAATATATATTTGCGGCATCTTGTATAAACGAAAATTGCCAGCTGGCAACGCCAGCTGGGCTTAAGAAGTTTTTATGAAAACCACCACACAACAGGAAAAGGAATCTAAAGTGTAGTTATTTCGATATCTTTAACCTGCATGAACTTGCGTTTAGGAAACTCCCACTCACGACGTACCTTGTTCCAGCCACTCACGGGCACATAGAAACCTACGACGCGTGTGAAGTATTCCTTGATTTTCGCTTTACATACAGGACACTCTTCGAACTTGCCGAAGTTGAAGTGATTATTCTCACACTGTGAGTAAATCGGGTTGAGTGCAAAGTGTTCGCAACCAGTTTTGACTGAATACTCGTAGAGTTCGCGAACCTGTTCAGGTGTCGGACGTTCACCGATGTTGAAGTGACAAATTCCGCCGCCGCTATACATCTGATTGAACTTACCATCCTGTTTCATGCGCTCCCAGATGTTTGCATCTTCCCAAAGAGGAACTGCCTGGTTGCTGTATAGTTCATACGGAACAGCATCATCACCGAAGATGAGTTTGTCTGCGTCGCATAAACGCACAGCCATTGTTTCACCCGGAATCTGCTCAATGTTGAACGGGTTGCGATATTCGGAAGTCTCTTCAGAGTAATGCTTCATGCGAGCATTGAGCGTTGTAAGCATTTGCTCGATGAGATAATCTTTGAGTTTCGCAAGGTTTTTGTCATACTCGTCTTTCGACAAGTTCTTGTTAATCTTGAACTGTGTCGTATTTGGCACAATTCCAGATTTAATTTTTGCAATGATGATGTCTGCAGCTTCACCAATTCCGATAACTCCGATTGTGCTGAAGAGGCGGTCAAGGTGCATCCAGCCGTTTGCGAAGAACGGATGGTTTTTCTTTGAGCAAGTGAACTTAAGAAGCTTGCGATGCGCGTGGAGAATCTGAACAGCTGCGAATACCAAGTCGCACTCGTTGTCGATGAAGTTCTGGATTGAAGTTGCTCTGATAGCAATGCGCGGGAAGTTGATGGTAACGACACGGTGAGAACCGTAAGATGTTGCAGTGCCACCAAAGCTGTTTACGTGAGCGCCGAACTCGTTAAGTTCTGCAACGTTTGTAATCAAGCGGCAGCAGCTTGCAATCTTGGTTCCTGTGGAAACCATGTTATTGTAGCGGTAAATCTCACGCTTGGTGATTGAATCTACGAAGTCATTGTCTTCATCTACAATCTTGAACTCCTGGCTTCCGTCTTCTGCAGTACCACACACCTCTTTTGAGACGTTAATCGTAACCACAGGGAAACGGTAGTTCTGACCGCCGTTAATCGGGTCTCCTTTGTCGAAGAAGTCCATGAAGATATTTTGAACTTCTACGATGTATTCAATCATGTAATTGATTTTATCTTCACGGGTGGCGTCGGGTTTGCCAGGTACCGTTGTAGCATCAAGATACCAGTTGCGTCCCTCTTCAGAAATGAGGCCGCGAATCTTTGACGGCGAGAAGATACTGATATTTGTGAACGGAGATTCATATGTTAAACGAGTCAAGCTGTTCATGCTGTGGACGAACGACTGGAAGCAGTTTTCCACGTATTTGCGAATCGAGATATTATTTTTCTTCTCGATAATTGTGCCGTCTTTGCGCTGAAGTACCAGCTCAGGATTCTCACGCAAAACGTCAAGCGGAATATTCTCAAGATTATTGAGAATGAATGCTGAATCCAAGAAGAACGTTCCAACTGCAAGAGCACCAGCAATCTGGTTCGTGAATGAGTGACAAACTTCGTTCAATACAGAGATGTATGAACTGAGGCGCTTAACAGGTCCGCTTGGAAGCTGTCCAAACTTGCGTCCAATAGTGATGAGCGAGCTTGCATCCATAGCGAAGCAATAAGGAATAAGGATGTTGGTGGAGTCGTTGATTGCAAGACTATAGTCGTACATCAAACCCATCAACTCCTGTGCACGCTTACCACCGTAAATCGTTTTCATCTCACGATAGAGGTAGCGGTAACCGATGATTTTATTCGGTCCGGTCATGACATCTGAAAGCAGTGCACGAGTATTCGTCATGTTTTTATTGGCGTTGCTGTCAATGCTGTTATCTGTCAAACCGCCTTCTGCATACATCTCATCCTCAAAGCGTCCGATTACGTCGAGATGCTCCTTGGTGAGACCATGAATGCGCAGAATCTTCTGAGTAACCTCATCAAGATGCGTCTTCTTTGCAAGCATCGTCTTAATGAGACGCAGAAGCCAATTCTGTGGCTCGTTAGCATCAGAGTAGTTTGCATTTGCAGCAAGCCATCTGCCATAGTTTTTCACGAGTGACTTTTTGAGACACTCTTCAACACGCCGCTGTGCGGCACTTGTAGATGAATCGTTATGTGTCATCTATTTCTCCTTTGTACCGATTCGTTAATTTCCGTTGCTAAACCAGAGCTGATTCACCGTCAAGTGAGATGAGTTCGTGTTTAGCCGTTTTTGGATTGAACCAGTACAATTTTTGATTTGTAGAAGCAAGTCTAAACTTGCCATTATGCTTACCAATTTTCGTTGCAGGTCTAACGAGTGTATTAATATATCTTCCGGTTTTAATAAACTCGATAGTTGAAGCCCACTCTGAAAAGTTTGCATACTTTGTGTTAAAGAAGTCTAAGACTTCATCAATTTCGTGACCGGTATAGATACAGAATCTGAGATTTGTGTGTGTAACGTAAGCAATTCGGATAACCTCGCCAATGAAATCACGGTTATCCTTAAACATCGGGTCTCCACCCATAATTGTAACTTTACGTTGATTGCGATTCTTTTCTTTGTCGTATGCATCCATGATGATAACGACATCCTCGGGATAAAAATAGACTTTAGTCTGTCCGTACTTTTTCCATAAATCGCCACCTTTTACTTGGAGTTGACAATTCTGGCAATCCACGCATCTGAAGCCGCATCCGGCAACGAAATACGTCAGACAGCTACCTCGTTTTGTAGGATAGTCGATGAAGCTGAGTTGTGGTTCAGGCATCATCTCAAGCGTCGGTTCGTCCATATGAAATACCTCTTAGCGTGTGTGAATAATCGAGTGTTGAAATGAGAATACAAAATCCCGGCCCTCAAAAATTAGGGTAAATACTCAATATGTAAAAGTAACCTCATATAAGGACATTATATTAATTGAGGTAAAAATTATGCACAGAGAAATTGAAACTTCTCGGAAACATATGCGAAGCGATTATGTATCACAAGGCGTAGTGTTTGCATGTAATCGTTTTCACGTAACTGAATCCGAGGCGAAACCAATAGTCGACAAAATGTACGACTATTTCTTCCGAGACAACGAGTATCATCATTGCCTGTTCAATTTCATGAACTTCGTAAACCAAAAATATCTTTTATTCAGATGATTTCTGGGTACGCCTGATGAATATTCCTGTTAAGTCCTCCCGGGATTCCGGGAGGTATTTTTAATCTCAAGATTTAGAAAATATTTCAGTATGGAGTAACTTATGAAACACCAAAAATCTAAAAGCATAAGTATCGTATTTCTAGCGGACCTTCATTTCGGAAGTCGTAGAGATAATGCAAATATTTATGAATCGTTACAAAAGTGCGTTTATCCATATATCTCAGACACAGCTCCTGACCTAATTGTAATAGGTGGGGATGCTACAGATGACAGAATCTCATTTGACCAGCTTGCGGCTCGTTACTATCTCAGATTTCTTGAAGATATCACTTCGTTCAAGAGGTATGATAAACCAAATGGTTGTATTCCAGTAAGATTCATTGCAGGTACAGAAAGTCATGAAAAAGGTCAACTTCAGGCACTTCAGTTCCTTACGAATAATTCAGGCATTGACGTAAAAACATTCGAGACTGTTGGTGAGGAGACAATATGTGGGTGTAGGATGCTTTATATACCCGAGGAATCTGTGGACGACAAAAAGCAGTACTATTCGTCCACAGTTTTCAATGATGGAAAGGTGTATGATTTTGTATTCGGTCACGGCATGTTCAGCTTTATTGGTAATAACGGATGGGGTGTAAAAGAACGTTCGTTAAAAGGTTCACCAGTATGGAATGCGGCTGAGTTTGAAGACAAAGTTCGTGCTGGTGTATTCTTCGGACATATTCACATTCATCAGAACTATAAAGACTTGATTTACTATCCCGGCTCATTGACTCGTTTTTGTCATGGCGAGGAAGAACCAAAAGGATTCTATGCAATTCAGTATAATCCCGAGAATGGATTAAAGAACGTCGACTTTATTGAAAATACTTGGGCGTACAAATACGAGACAATCGTTCTCAATGGCGAAGACGTTGAGAAAGATAATCCGAAAGATACTATCGACTCGATTCTCATGCACAAGAATGCTTCTGCAGCATATAGTCTTAGAGTTCGTATATCTAACGCAAATAAAATGTCAAGTAATACACAAGTCGTTCAGCAATACTTCTTGCAGAAAGGACGTGGGCTTGGTGTTACTATAGAACTTCAGTCAGCAGTTCCAAACGTTGGGGTTTCTGATATTGTCAAAGATGGAGTTGTCGAACACGAAGTTCCTGAGTTTGCGAAAGGTATCACAAATCCAGAAGACTGGCAGTATAATACCGTACAGTACGCAAAAGCGCGTTACGGTAAAGATATTTCACGTGAGCAAATCCAAAATATGCTCATGAAATGTAATTCATTCGGTAGATAAACATAATTTTGCTGTGGAGGATTTATGAAACGAACGTTACCGACACGTGACCAAAAAGTCATGATTCCTGTTAATATTCAAACATTTGAACTTATCTTGTACTATCTCATATCAGTAAGGTCTATGAATCGCAAGTTCATCAATAATATTCAGAATCTTCTGAAGACGATGGACTTGCGCGGATACATGAATGACGAGTATTCGATGTTTCTCATCAAAGCGATTGACTTTGTTGCAAACGTTAGGGATGATGGAATTAACAACTTGGCATATATCAGAAATGCGGTTGAGCAGTCTGATTTGCCGCAAAACTACGTGAATCAGCTATATGACAATATCGAGATGGCTACAGCTGATATGACCAAAGATGAGTATAATAACCTCAATGCTTTGGTCGCAGATTACACAGACTTCTCGTATTTATACAAAGCTCGTCCAATGATTATCAAGCTCTTTGATGAGATGATGAGAGGAGATAGGTTAAGTACGCAGGTTATTCGTGAGCTGAAAGACCAACTTGAAATCTTATTACAGAAGATTCGCGTTACTGATTCGTCAAGAGATACAAATATGAGTATCTGTATAAATGGCAAAAATAATAAACAGATGAAATCGTTTGTGCGTAAGATTTATGACGATGCGAACGACCCATCTAATACATTCAAAACTGGTCTGAAAGAATTAAATCGTTTGCTTGATGGCGGATTCAGACGTCGTAAGACATATCTGTTTCCTGCGCCGACAAACTCGTTTAAGTCAGGTATTCTTCTGTATATTTGCTTGTGGATTATGATGTTTAACCCGGATATCAAACCGAGATTTCCTGGAAGAAAATTAGCAATCATACTTATCACGATGGAGAACACCGTCGAAGAAACTGGTGAGCGCATTCACTCAATATTTACAAATGGGCAAGTTGACCCAAGATTTGAAGCGTTCGATAACTACAATGCAGATTGGACTCAGATTCTTGAAGCCTTGGATTCAAACTTTGCATTGTATATCGAGTACATGGACCCGATAACGACAACCGCTGCAAAGATTCAGGCAAAGGTTGAAGAAATTGAGGAAGATAATAACTTCGAAGCTGCAGTGGTTGTAGTAGACCACTTAGGTAACGTTCAGAAAATGGACCCGAATGTACCTGACTGGCGTGGATTGGTAGATTCAATCTATATGCTATCTGGTTGGGCAAAGACATCTGAACGTCTATTAGTTACTGCAATGCATACTAATTCACAATTTGATACTGAGCTTGCTGAGGCAAGAGCATCTGGGCATGAGAATCTTGTGCGTCGCATGGGACGCCATTGTATTGCAGATGCAAAGTATATCGACCGTGCTGTTGATGAAACGATTTATATGCTTAAAGAGTTCTCAAACATCGACGGTCAGTGGTATCTCGGATTCAAGGTTGAAAAATCTCGTATGAAGAGGTCAAGTCAGAATCTCACATTCTATCATAAGCTTGAGAATGAAATTGTACTCCGTTGGGATGAGGGAACGAACTATTGCTGGTCGTCTCCGTGTATTCCAGGTACAGAAAACGCAATTCAGATTGCACAGCAGCAAGCGAATGGAATTGAAGCTCCAACGATGCCTCCAACACAACCATTTGGTAATCATACAAGAACTGGTGGTAACTTTGGTGGAGCATTCAATGGATTCAATAAAACCATGATGAATCAGCCGTTAAACTTGCAGATAAATCAACCTGTCGATTTGGGATTACAACCGATGACTCAGCAGCAAGATTATTCTCAGTTCAAAGAGGACGATTCAAACACTGACGACTTCGATTTCATGGATGATATCAGTGACGATGAGTTTAATCAGGAAATTGAAGAAGTTATCAATAGCGACAATTCTCAACAGCAAACGACGTAATAAAAACTCCCCGCATATGCGGGGAGTTATTTTTTATCTTAAATCTTACGATAGTTCTGTTCAATGAACTTCATAAAAATATCCCAACCTGGAAAGGGAGGGAATGAGTGGTCGTCGATATACAAATCGGCAGCAACCTTGTTTGATGTCTTGAAGCAACCTGGAATATTTTCGTTTACGGCATCAAACTCAATGCCGTTACGTTTACACCAGTTGATAGCATCATTGAGATACTGACCCGTACGACAAGTCCAGAGGATAATTTTAACTCCTGCGTTTTTCAATCGTTTGATAGCAAACACTGCTCCTGGATTTGCAGAACCAACGTAAGGAAATCTGTCCTTTACGATAGTTCCGTCAAAGTCAACTGCAATTACAATTCGATTCAACGGTTTCTTAAATGACTTTTTGTACGAGTCTGTTGAAACGTATTTTGGTTTAATGCCGCCACTCATTTGGTCAAGCATTTCTTTGAAGAAATCTTCAGATGCCATGTAAATCCTCCTTAAGCAACTTCTTTTAATACTTCGTCTACAGTAGAATGGTCATCCAATCTTAGAGTTTTATACATTGGAACCCCGTCGTATTGAAGCATCAATATTCGTACACCCAAAATGTCTGGAATACGGTTTGTGGGTACATCTTCCCAAGTCTCAAGTAACTTAACCTTAGACAGACAATCTTCAGTCATAAACTGTTTATATTCGACAATAAACTCTTTCCAGTATCCATAAGCCAACCCTGGATGTACATCAATCAATTCTTTATGAATTAACTCGTGCGTAGTTGGACTAACAGAAATCAATCCTACAAGATTACGGTAATGAAGTTCCATAACTTCTTCCGCTACATCGAACTGATTTGCAACACCATACATTTTGATATGCTTATTCGCCACGGTTCGTGTGATTTCAGCCATAGTGAATGGCGTATGATGAAGCTCAGTATGTAATCCACCGATATCATTATGAACTTCGGGTAAATAAGTATCGTAAGTCATACCAAAGTTCTTTTTCAAATACTGAAAATAACGACGGTACTCATACGAACGTCTAGCCATTTTCTCAAACTTCAAGACCCTTGAATTATCATCAATACTGCGAAGAACTGTATTGTCTATAAACGGAGGCAGTTCATTTATTTTTAATACGTTGAATGTATGGGATTCAACAAGCTGTCCAACAGGGTCTGGTCTTTCATATTGCTGTCTATTTATTCTTCCCATTTGAAACTCCTGAATATTGAAGTGTTTTTGAACTAAATTATACCGAAAACATCGCTATACTTTTATAATAGGAGGCGATTATGTTAATAGCTAAAGACGTTAAAGTCTTATACCAGAAAACCATTGGACTTGTAGAATATTCACACGTTCAGTATATTAACGAAAAGTCTGATGCCTATGGTAATACGCCTGAAGGTCTTGAGATATACATAAACCCGCACAAAGAAGGTATGCCTTCATTTAATGATGAAGGTGAAAGAATATATGACGGTTCTGAGAACTATAACAGAGTTTCTTGGGAAACCATTATTTCAGACTACGTCGATTCTGTTGAAACTTTCGATTTCAATGTCATCAGCAAAATCGTAATTACTGCATCAAAAGACACGAATGAACTAGAACTTCCAAGAATACTCGAGCTTGAGAAGATTGCTCTTCTTACGAAATTTAAGAAAATTGAGATTCATTGCGAAGATGATTTACTCAATGCGGATAACCTTAGTCATCCAAGTGACGATGCTATTTATGTGAAAAACGGAAACCTTGATTTCCTAACAGCAACCGATGAGATTTCGTTTTTCATGATGAACTTTCCAAATGGTATCACAAGCACAACGGATTGCTCGACAGTTTATACGTTTGATACTTGCGCTATATGGGGAGAAATCAATATTCGAGATAATAAGCAGAAAGCGTGGTTCGAATTCAAGAACCCTTCACTTATTGACGTTGATACTATAAAGATTACGGACGTCGCAAAAGTTGAGATTACTTCTGCGAAGTTCTATACTACGCAAGATTCGATTGAAGAAAAATCTCAATCAATCGTTCCAAACCGTGCGGGCGAACGTATGGAAGTTTTTCATTGGGGCGAAGACTTCAATTACGTTTCGTCAGATTCTGTCCTAATAAGTGAGAACTATTCTCCAACTGTCGGAGAACGTATGTCCCCATCGTTCCTCTTCCAGAACTGTAAGAACGTTCTTATTCTTGGATTCTACGTGTACGGACAATTATCATCTCCGCTTACTTTCAAGAATGATGAATTGGTTCAGGTTATAAGCCTTGACGGTATTCCAAAAGCTATTGAGAATCTTCCCGGAGAATCTATATTCGTAGATTCTTGTACTGAAGTAACGATTTCAAACGTTACATTCCCATGTATTAATATCTTTAACTGTGCTACAGCTGCAGTTTCAACTGTAACCATTGCAGGGCTTGCTGTTCCGAAGAAATATGGTGTACGCATGGCTAAAATTACAAAAGAAGCTCTTGTTGCATCGTTGAAGTATATGAAAGGCTCTGTTGAAACTGGAGTTCTCGTAAGTTTTGTAAGCGGAGATGCTTGTGTAATCGGAGACTCTGTATTCAGCGACCTTAAAACCGCAATATCAATCACTGGAACTGAAAAATCGGCTCTGGTTAGCGGTTGCACATTCGAGAACGTTGAAGTTGGTGTCAATGTCAAGAATACAGTTGATGATATCTCTGTTAATAACAGCGTTTTCTCAGACTGCGGTAAATCAATGAAGATTGATTCGGTTTCTCGTCTTATTTCTGGCGATTCTAAATTTCTTGGTAAGAAAAACGTCGCTTTAGATTCGGACGATGCTTGTTCTATCAAATGTACAAACTCTGGCGAGTTGTACTTCAGAAACTCAACGATTTCACTTACGAATCTTCAGGTCGATTCTACCGATGGTATTACGTTCAACGAGACTACTGTTGCTTTGAGCACAATCAAAGCTGCTCTTAAGTCTATAAATATCCGAAAATGTGAGATGGATATGAACGGGGATTCGTTCTGCGTCAGTGGTTCTATGGAAGAAGGATTCGTTAATATCCAAGGCTCGAAATTCTCATTTACTCCGAAGTTCTCAGGATTTGGAGGTATTGATATCTCCGATAATGAATTCTCTATGGGAATAACCTTACAAGGTTGCGGAGACCCGGCTCTGAAGCGTACTATCACAAAAAATCAGTTTTTAGCCTCTGATATTTCAGACTCAAAATCTGTATTTGCGAAAGGGTTGACTTTGGAGAATTGCAAAGGAATCCTTATAAGTAAGAATGAGTTTAAGAACTCTGAAGGTGAAGGTGTCTTGGTTGTGTTCAATGGTTGTAGCTTCTGTATCTTTGATGAGACGAATACCTACGCAAACAAAGGAGCGATTCAATTCGGAGATTCTGGAGAATACAATCTTAACCACGTTATCGTAAATAAGGCTACTGGAACGTTGCCAGCCGTTCAAACCTCTAACTGTTGGGCGCAGCTTTTATCGTTGTATAATAAACCGAAGTTTGCAGAACGTTTCCAAGGTCAAACCCCTGCGGCTAACGAGAACGAGGTTATGAATAAAGGACTTAACGTTGTAACTACTTTGGACTTTACGATAGAAGACTGGGCTGTGCAATACATACGCGCAGTCAATGATTTTGTCAAGAGAGCATTCAAATCTACATGATATCGTTGTTGGAGGACTAAAATATGGCAAAGAGCCAGTTTTACGTCAATCGCGATGTACGGTACTTGATTGACCGGCGAATCTATGAATACGACATACGACGAGCCGGTCTTCAGGCTCTCGTAAATATTGGAGCTATCGACGCTAAGACATATGAAATGTGGAAAGCTAGAGATAAGCACTGGTCCTCGATATTTATAGGTACGCATATGGCAAAGTACATGCGTGCACAGAATGACGATATTACAAAAGGTGTCGATGAGTTCTTGAGAGCAAACGCGATACAAAACTCAAGAATAATCTCAAGAAAACGCGACGCAGTGTTTATTTTCCCAGAGATGATTCCGAAAGTTACAAAAGTGAATGGATATCAATTCGTATGTAAGCATCGTTATACATCTTACTATCACATTGAAAATCTTGAACTGTATTATAACAGCTTTAACGATACTCTTGATGTGAAAGGTATTGATGCAAGGTTTACAGAGAACCACCCGTTGATAGATGAATTAAAAAAGATAATTCGTTTGTATGAGTTGCGTATGCAAGGAACGGTAAGTTATGAAGAAGTGTATACTGAAGTTCATGAATTGAGAAATCAGTATTGTGAGTTGAAGTTGCCTTTGGAATGGTATCGTGAAATTGCATATGATAATCCATATGCGTTCAAAGACAAGCGTACTGGAGCTATTTTACATCTTCAGGTTCTTCCGAGTCCTGAAGAGAGGTTAAATTATGAACTGATGACTTCATATAACTTTATGAAAATCATCGTTCCATTTATCCGTATACTACCTGAATTGAGGTACATTAATCATGGCGGTTGAGAACGAAATGAAGAACGATAGGTATTATCGGTATATGCAAGGGGACGATATTGTAAAAGCAAAATATGCTTTAGTCCTTGATGATAATGGATATATGGCACAGGTGTTGAGTAAAATCAAAATCAAGAAAGAAGACTTCTTGTACCTGTGTCGTATCGCTATAGAGTCGCAAAAACTCAATTCGCTTCAAATCTTACTGGAGATATATCACACGTTTTGGACACAAGATGTCTTCGACGAGTTAGTGAGTTACATCAAAAAGTATAGGCGTTATGAAATGGCTTCGTTTATTTCGGAGTTTATTGATAAAGCCAATGCTTACCACACTTCAGTAAAAGAGTGGAATGAACATGTGCGTGAAAACAAGCGTAAGAAAGCCGAGCAAACTCAAGCTACGCTTGAACCACCACAACCTGAAAATAAGCCGAATGTATTTCAGCGAATTTTCAGATTTCTTTTCAAAAAGAAATAATATCACTGGGAGCCTAGGCTCCCAGTGATTTTTGATATTTAAGTCAACAGTAAATTGCCTATTTTATTAGGGAGGATTCTTATGGCGAAAACCAAGAAAACCACAACAGACGATTCCAGATATGCGTACATCGGAACCGTAAAGGTCAAAAACTTCAACTACAGCAAAGAGAATTACACTCGTTTGTATCTCTGGCTGTACAAATCAGTCCTCAAAGACTACAAGTTCCGCAAGAGGAAAATTGGATTTCTCTTTGAGGATGGACAGCTCGTTAAAATGCAGGTACGCACTGCTATCATCAATCTTATGTTATTCAAACCGTGGTGCGACTACGGAAAGACCCTCCAGGTGTCTGATTTGTACGACACCAAGCTCATCAGTGAAGATTCTATTGCCGAACGCATGGACTGGACAATCAAGGTGTTTAAGCAGTATGGTCTTACAGTCGAACAGCTTTGTGATTCAATTGCACGTATCCGTGAATCATTGGCAACAATCTGCCTTTACTTCTCAATGAAGATTGGCAACACTCTCAACATGAGAGACTTCATCGACTTAGCCGATAAGTATCCGAAGTTTGATGAAATCATCCACACAGAATATGATGAAGAGAATCTCCCTCCGACGCATTTTATCGAGAACGACATCATGGACCGTCTTGGTGTTGCGTTGGATATTGTACGTTCCGATAGAAACTCAAACCTTAAGCCGTTCATTATGGCTGGCGGCAATATCAACCTCGGTCAGCTGGCTCAGCTCATCGTGTGTGTTGGACCTCGTTCTGACATCTACGGTAATATTGCACCTGTTATCATCAATACAAACTTCATCAGAGGTCTTCGCAACGCAAGTGATTTTTATATTGAATCATTTGCTCAGCGTAAAGCGTTGGTTGCAAATAAATACCAGATGTGCGATTCTGGATACACAACTCGTCAGGTTGGTTTGTCCGGATATGATGCATCATTGGTAGACGTTGAAGATTGCGGGAGCGAGCATACTCTCAAAATCTTCATCCCGAATGAGAAATCATTAAAGATGATGGAGTTCAAGGAAATCGTTACAGGACGCGACGAAAAAGGTCATCAGATCCTTCATGAAATCGATCCTGAAACCGATAAGCACTTGATTGGGACTACTGTTGAAGTACGTTCTCATATCTTCTGTAACTTGCCGCAGGGACAATATTGCTGTACTTGCTACGGTGGTATGCGTTACACATCATTGGGTTATCAGACAAGCTTGCTTGCAGCATTGTCAATTACTGCAACCACATCGCAGATGGTATTGTCGACCAAGCACTTGAATAAAACCCATACAAAGATTGTAGAGTGGCCGTCTTTGATTCGTGAATATTTCGATATCCAGTCAGACGGATTGTATCTCAAACAGGAGCAGATTGGTAAACCAATTTCAATCGGCTTCTATACAGAAGACATCGAGGATTATCTCAACATGATTGGTTCTGGTGATTCTGACAGTGATGATGAAGACGACGAGAATCAGGTGCTTATGGATTACATCACACGTATCCGCATCCGCAACGACAGCGTAGTCTTTGATATCGACAATGTCGGTCAGGACTTGTATATCAATTCAGACTTCTTGCAGAAGCTCTTGGATTCAAACGACACGGATGATGATACTATCTGGGTCAATCTTTCAAATATCAGTTCTGATGAGCAGATTTTCGACTTGAATATCGAGAATATTGAGATTTCGGGTTACTTGAAACGCTTGATGTCTATGCTGGGCATCAAGAGCAAGACTACATATACAACTGTAGAAGACTTGATTCAGCTTCTCATGAACGCATTTATCGAAATCGGTTTGAAGACTAATTTCGCACACATCGAGTCAATGATTTACTCAATGATTCGTGACCCTGAGGTTCCGATTGATAGACCAAACTTCAGAGTCAATCCAAATGCTCCGTATTCAATATGTCCTATATCAAGGTCAATCATGTACTCACATTCATTGACTACATCACTGGCATTCGAAAGAATCGCGCAGCAGTTGAAAACTGTATTCACATATCTCAAGTGTGCTCCGGGATTCCTCGACCCATTCTTCAATTAAGGAGACTCTGATGGGCGTAACTATTCGCATACGCAGGACATCAGTCATTATTGAAGGGTATAGTAAGGAGTTTGTCTCAGGATGGATTCCTTACTACCTGACAGTATATGACAACGTACATCATAAGTACGAAAAAGATTTAACGTATTCATACATGCTTCCTAACGGGAACGTTATCATGCCAAGAACGGTAGATATTTCTCGCTTGGAAAGAAAAATTACATCTCAAGGTTTTGAAATTGATGGTGTTCTTGATGAAACCGAAGATTGTATAAAACCGAGAGGATTCTCAAAAGATATTACGATGAAAGACCACATCAAGATACTTAATCAAGTACAAGATGATTCTATCAGGTTTCTCATCGACCGCAATAATCATATTCACTTCAGATGTCTTACTCTTCCAACAGGTTCTGGTAAGACTGTATGTGCTATTGCAGCGATGTGTTATTGGTGTGTAAAGACACTGATTGTTGCAAGTCAACTATCTCAGCAATGGATTGATGAACTTCTTGATAAGTGTACAGTTTCGTACAAGAAGTTATACGAGATTTCAGGCATTGATTCACTGAATGCTTTGCTGTCAAATAAATACAATCCGAACTCTTTGGATGTGTTTGTAGCATCGTTGCAGACGCTTCGTAATGGTGTTGAATCTGGAGTCTACAAGAGGTTCTGTGAAAAGTTTGGTATTGGTCTTGTCATAGTCGACGAGATTCATATGGCAACGTATACCCAGATGTACGTGAATATGCAAGCTGACATTTCAGAGACAATCTTCTTGACTGCAACCCCGTTTCGTTCAGACCCTGCAGAAACAAGCACGTTCCATAAGGCTCTTGAGAAGTTGCCTAGATTCGGCGAAGATGTAAATCGTTTTATGACGAAATACATCAATGCTATTTGGGTATTTTACGACTCAAAGCCATCATACATCGAACAACGCAAATGTCAGACGTGGCACGGATTCAGCTGCATTGAGTTTGCGAAAAATACATTCAACTCTCAGCCAAGAAGATTAATAATCTACGACATTCTGAAATGGGCTATTGACATAACCCTTAAGAGCATTGATGAAGACGAGAAAATTGTAGTCATCATTGAACTTACTCAGCATGTCAAAATGACAGTTGATTGGCTGTCTCAAGAGTTCCCGAATGTAAGCGTAGGCGACTATTCTTCAAACATGAATCCCAATGTAAAAGCCGACAGTTTGAAGAAAAAGATTATAGTGTCTACAGATAAATCATTTGGTACGGGTTCTGACCTTAAGGGTAAACTTAGAGTGTTGATAAACACGATAACGTTCAACTCAAAAGTGACTGCAACACAAATGCCAGGTCGACTTCGCAATATTCCTGGAAAGTCAGTGTATTACATTGACTTAGTTGATAAAGGATATAGGCGTACATGGCAGCATTATCAGAACCGTAGAAAAATTATTGAATCATATTGCAAATCAACGAGGGTTATGAATTATGGCGTCGACATCTAATCATATCCCGTTTGACTCAATTTCGAGAAAGATATTCAATCCAGCTCCGGGTCTCATACTTAAGCATAAGGTGTCTGTTGGTTCAAGAACGTCCGACAAACACCGTCGCCCATTCATGTCTGAGTATATTTACGGAACCGACCGCTATATTGATGTATCGAAAGTCTCTTCATTACAAATAGCAACTCAAGATTATCTGATACTTGAAACGTGTCAGATTCTCGACCAGAATCATCAGTGGAATGAAAACTTTCAACCGATGAGGATAATGTTTGATTATACGAATATACAGACACTTCAGATGGCTTTGAATACGTCATTTTCATGGTTGTCAAATCCAAAGGATGTATGCGAGCTAGATTCGGCTGGTAATCCAACTAGGATTAAGAGTGACTTTATGAACGTGTATATCAAATGTATATCACTATTCCCACAGAGTACCGCAGGTAAAATGACGTTTAAGCCTACGATAATGACCAATAAGTTTACTCAAACCAAACAGATTGGAGCCTTGTTAAGCATGGGTCCGAATGATTCTCAGGTTGCTACATTGGATTATGACCAGTGTGGAGCTTGGGTGTACTTCATGGATAAGTTCAATCTCTATGAAGCATCATTGGTTCTTGCAAATCAGCTGCTACTTTCTGGGCCTATGGTTGCGAAGACAAGAAAATAGAAATGTGGGAGGCTATGCCTCCCACGTGTTTTCTTTTTGTGTTAAAAGTCTTTGAAACGCTTTTCGAACTCCATATCAGTAAAGTGAACTGTTGTATCATGCATTGATTTCATCGAGGTGTTAAGAATCTTTGAACCCAAGTCTGATACTGTAAGTCCAACGTTCTGAATACCAAGACGATTGAATAGCGCACCTGCGCATTTCTCACAATACCGTTGGTTCTTACAGAATAGTACACTGCGAAACTTCACCGTTTTACCAATCAACTGGTCTGAGTTCTTATGCGTAAGCATCATCAAACCTTTAGTTGTGAAGAAATACCGATACATATAGATATCGACATTGTCTTTGGTGAGCGTTACACGAATACCCATTGTAGACCCACAATCGGATTTCGGATTTGGGTCAAGACGTTCTGACTGCATAGCTGCTTGTATCTCTTTTACGAGAGCACCACCAACCTGTGTAGAAACAGAACGCGAGTATGAACCGGTAATCGACTGGTCTGCGAAGTGGTGATACTCATCTGGGTCGATACCGTCGATGTAACTGTTTTCAGAGATGTAGAATGAGCCATCGGTATTTGACTTTACGGCACCAACCATAAGACACATATTTTTATAGTTATTACCGAGAGACGGTTTCTTTGACTGATACAAGCGTAATGCGGGGTCATCTTTCATCTCTTCTTTTATGTAGTCCAAAAGTTCACTTTCAATACGAGAAGCATACTCGACTTTACCCGCTTTCAATTCAGCCTCATACTTCTTGAAGAGTTCTTTCTTTTTTGCCACGATTTTTGGATGCGGTTTCATTGAATCGTAAGATGCTCCAGGAACGAGAATCTCTGTAGGTGTGTAACACAACCAGTTAATCTTTGTCTGGTAGTCTGAAATTTGCTCGGCGTTTATCAATCCGTCGATAGCTGCATCACAGACCATATTGTCGAAACCTTTATAAGAGCTCTTATTCCAGTACGGGAACATGTCCGACCCAAAAATTGATTCATTGAGAAATTTATTGAAAATGAAACGACCTATTGTGGTTTTAATTGGAGTCTTCTCTTTGTATACTGAAATCATACCTGCTTCAAGAGGAAACCAATCATTCGGTTGATATTTCGGCTTAAGAGTCTGTGCGTTATTTCCAAACCAGCGAATGAGTAATTCCTTTGTAATTTGGTCGTCTGTTATAGAGGTGACTTCTTTAATCTGCTCTGGAGTTAGCCTCATAAATTATCCTCCTAAAATAAACGAAAATCGGTCATCCCATATGGGATGACCGACGATGTATTGCGTCGTTACGCGATGACGTAATATTTGAATCCGTACTTCGCGCCGTCGTTGTCCATCGGACGGTTGTTAAATGTGAGGTGTGAGAAACACTCAACGTTGCGGTATTCCTTTACACCGTTGACAGTTGTCTCCTGACCGATGAACAGACCGAGTTCGTTGAAGCGAGCGAGCGTGAGATTGCCATACTTGGCTTTGAAGTACTCCTTAACATCATTGACTGAAATTTCAATCGGGAGAATCGCGATAACTTGGATATTGTAAAGAGAAAGCTCTTCAGACGGGGTATTCTCCCGATTGGTCTTAGTATTGTCTTCGACCGACGGGGTGTAAACGTGATTGTTGAGATACACGTTGATGTCGCCAGCATTGACTGCCTTCAGGTAGTACGTTTCCATCTGGCTACCATTGATTTCCTGCTTCTTGTGAACGAAGTAGGTCTCGGCATCTTCACCGTCAAGCGTTGTTGACGTCGTGCGCATCGGGATGATTTCGAAAAGGTTATTGTCGTTTTCAGAAGACACATTGACCGCACCGAACTGAAGACCAGAACCGCCGATACCAACACCAAACAGACAAACTGTACGAGTATCAGCAGAAGCATCCTGAATTGTCGGAGTCCCGCTCAAGCCGAGAATTTTTTCAAGCGTAAGTTGCTGAGATGACTGAGGAACTTTTCCGAAAATCTTTTCAAGAAGGAAGCGGCGACCGCCGAAAACCGTGTTGTTATGCAAGAATGCAACAGCCCCGTTTGGACCATCCATGCGAACTTTTCCTTCGAGATGCATAGAATCAAACATCTCATCACGCTCAACGACCTGTCCGTTAGCGTTAAACTTTACACCCCTCACGTTTTTGAGGGAACCCATCAATGAACTGGTAATGATACGTCTCATTTTCAAGTCTCCTTGATTTCTTCAAGATAGTGACTCAGTTTGACATTGGAAGACAACGTCGTTCCCTCACTCGAATGCGAGAAAGTATGACTGAGTTTAAGCGATTGTTTGAGGTTAAATGAACCTATAGGTTCGTTGAGATTGTGTCGTAACTTAGTAACCTCAGAAGCCAAGTTTTCGACATTTGTCGAATCCTGATACAGATAATTTCGAAGTTCTACAATAGAATCGACGTTTTCATTCTGTTCATCTGTCTGTACAGTGTAGTGCTCAATTTCGAGTCTATCTACCGCTTCGACAGTATCTGGAGTTTCTTCAACTCCGTGAGTAAGCTTTGGTAACTGAAGAACTAGATTGTCAGTTGCATTTTTCAACTGAATCCAGTGTCGAGTTTCAACTTTCGTAGCTACGTCTGGAAAACTCGCTTCCTCTTCAAGTTTATCTTCGATGATATTGTCAAGTCTTGTACACAACCGTTCTTCGATATCAGGTACTGAGAGTTTATGCTTAACCTTCGCTTCTGCAGTCACTTCATATGGAGCAACATCGGGATTCTCTTCAAGATAATCTCTTAATTTCACCGAGGTTTTTCCATCGAAAATACCCTCTGATTCAATCCTGTGTTCCAAAGAGTACGCTACGTTGGTAATAAGTTTTTCAATACCGTCAAAGACCAATTCATGACGAAGTTTCTTGATTCTCAGAACTACATCGGTATCGTTGTGCTCATCAAGCCAATACTTCAGTTTAACCTCTGTAGTTCCTTCGATATTTCCTTCAAAGTCGTTGAGCACGTGGTTAATGGTCATAACCAACGAAGTCTTAAACTCGTCATCGCCATGAGTTTGGCTGAGCATATCATACACACGAACTTTTGTATCTTTCGGAGTATCAATAATATAATTGCTCGACTGGTCTATAAGTTGAACTGTGTATGATTTGAAGAGGTTAATAATAGCAAAGATTCGAGCGAAGATTGATGTATTCTCAAC